>artificially_reared_1__coassemble_120_pt1 | contig 33634 bp, 37 predicted proteins | sample artificially_reared_1__metabat2_low_PE_008 | metagenome-assembled genome bin artificially_reared_1
CAGCCTAAACACATGCTAGGTCTATCTATAGAGGAACGGCCTGAAAGTGTTGATGAACGTTCAGAATATGGGCATTGGGAGATTGACACGGTGCTTCTGACCAAAGAGAAGGGCGAGTGTCTCTTGACCCTGACCGAGCGCAAGACACGCTTAGAAATCATTAGGCTTATCCCTGATAAAACCACACACTCTGTCAATCAGGCCTTAAGGGGAATTGAATTCTCTGCACTTTCTGTAACTTCAGACAACGGCAGGGAGTTCGCTAAACTCTCAGAAGTTCTGGATTGTCCTATATACTACTGTCATGCTTATGCCAGCCACGAAAGAGGGACAAATGAAAATCACAACCGAATGATACGTAGACACTTACCTAAAGGCACAAAGAAAACCACGAAACAAGTCGTGGCTTACATTGAGAACTGGATGAACAATTATCCTAGAAAAATGTTCAACTTCAAGACACCAAATCAGATGTTAATTGAATCTATCTAGTGGCTAACTTGCTCTTGCAATTTGTAGATGAAAATATAATAGCCCTGGATGATTTGGCAGATGACTTAAGCCATCGTTTTTTAGATTTGGCAGTTGTCAAGGCATATACAGCAAAAAAAATAGCTTTCGATTCTGATGATGCTTTACAGGGGAAATTACGGACTTTGACGGAGAATCAAGCCTATATCGCCCATAGACCAGAAATTAGGTCGTTACAGAAAGAACTTATGATGACTGATGAAATTTTTCAGCTTAAACTAGCTGAAAATGACGTGCAAGGCGCGCTTTCAGAGCTCGTTATCAAAATTGCAGGGGTGATTTCTGCCGATATTTCTGTAGATGAACATCTCCCGCTGAAGAAAGGAGGACACCATGGCAAAAAGCATACCTGCGGTGGATAATGCTGATGTGCCGACGCTTGAAATTGTTGGCAGGACAGCTGTTTACATCTTCTATAGTAGCTACAAGCACGTGAGACAACTCAGCCGATTTGGCGAGATGGTATATAGCAGTAAAAAAGCAAGATATGCGCTTTTATATGTTGATACCGCATCGCTCGAATCTGTGCTACCTAAGCTAAAAGCGCTACACTTTGTTCAAGACGTGAAGGTTTCTGAATTTGATAACCTAGATAGAGATTTTTCAAGTGCGTTTCAAGAAACGGTAAATAGTGAGAAAAAAACAGCTGACGACTAGCCTAGGGATTTATAAAGAACGATAAGAAATGATGAAAGGAAAGCTGGTATTGGCCACTTTCCTTTTTATGATGTCGTATAATCTAATATCATACTCTGATAAGGAAACGGCAATCATTTTCTTGATTTGAGAAATGGGCATGTACTAGGATATCTTCCATTCGTTTGTCACAGTCTGCACAAATCATCAATACCTATAAAATAAAGGGGTAGTGTGCACTTTGAAGTAGACCGCATCAGAAAGACTTTCCAAAAAGGAAGGTCTTTTCTAATTTCAAAATAGTCATTGCCTCCATACCATAATGATCAACTGATTAGTCTTTAGGTAGCATTGATGTCGACATATTTTAAAATTTTTGACAAATGCCATAAAATAAAATAGAATGAATATATCATTTATATTTGGTAGCGTTTACATTTTTGTGATAAGAAGTTTGCCAAAAAAGGAAAGTACAGGTTTAGTGGGTTATAGTGGGATTCTTCATCTCTTTCTCAATAAGTACAGATGATGCAGTAGCACTTGACTATCCTCAGGATCCATTTTATAAATTTAGAAATAGGCAGGATTGAATGAATAAGCGAAAGAAAATAAGGATAGGCATAGCTATTGGTTTATTGCTAATTATCGGAATTGTCGGAGGAAAATTGTATATGACGAAACAAACGCAGAATCAAAGAGTGGCTGAAATGGCGAATACCCTAAGATATGAGGGATTTGAAACAGAGATTGCGAAAGAATTGAAGGAAAAATATCCCGATATTAAAGCAATCAGGTTTGAGGGAACAAGTAAAAATGATAAAACAGGTTTTTATTGGTCAACGTTTTATATCATAGCTGACTGGACTAAAGGACAGCCTGAAAGCGAATGGAGTTCACAGATAGACTATACTTCACTCCAAGATATAAAAACTAATGGTTATACAATGGGGATAACAAAATTGATGAATAAATATGATGAAATAGGTAAAACAGTAACTCCTGTATTAGTCACGTATTCAACTGGAAAAAAGAAAGAGGTTTAATATGTCGGAAGCAATCAGTCTATTACCACTTGGTACAGCCATTAGTATAAAAGAAAATGATGACGTTTATATCGTTATATCGAGAGGGTTTCAAAAACAAGAAGACGGTACAGTTTTAGCGAGTTATGGCGGAATTCTTCACCCTTTTGGAAAAACTGCAACACACGCCCCGATTCAGATAGCTGAAAATGAGATAACGGAGCTTCATTTCTTAGGTTATGAAGATGAATTAGATGTCGCCTTTATCAAACAACAGCTTTCAAAGGCTTCAGAACCATCACAGAAAAGTGGAGATCAGATCACCATATCAACATCCAAGCCTACGATTCTTTCTCAAACCATTACGGATGACGAAGTAGCCCTTGACTATCCTCAGGATTCATTTTATAAATTTAGAAATAGGCAGGATTGAATGAATAAGCGAAAGAAAATAAGGATAAGCATAGCTATTGGTTTATTGCTAATTATCGGAATTGTCGGAGGGAACTTATATATGACGAAACAAACGCATAATCAAAGAGTAGCTGAAATGGCAAATAACCTGAGATATGAGGGATTTGAAACAGAGATTGTGAAAAAATTAAAGGAAAAATATCCCGATATTAAAGCAATCAGATTTGAGGGAACAAGTAAAAATGATAAAACGGGTAGTTACTGGTCAACGTTTTATATCATAGCTGACTGGACAACAGGACAACCAGAATCAGAATATTATTCAGATTTTACTGGATATGGCTCTATTCAAGATATTCAGAATAGCGGTTATTCAATGGGCATAACAAAATTGATGGATAAGTATCGCGGGACTGGAAAGACAATAGATTCAGTATTAGTCACGTATTCAACTGGAAAGAAAAAGGAAGTTTAACATGGTAACAGACGAACAACTTAAAGAATTAAATGTACTTGTATATGGAGTTGACTACAATTTCAAGAAAGATGGGAAGCCTTTTGTAGATGTGGGTGAAGGTTTTACAAGAGAGATTGGCAATCAAGATTTTATAGTCCTGTCAACCTCCAACGATGAACAACTAGGGTCTGCCATTTATCGTGAGCCATTACCGAATGGTGGTTACAGAGATGTTCCCTACACGACTAACGATAGTCTTGGTTTTTCAGGGATGGCAGTTGCGCCAATCAATAAAGGTGTGGTTGATTACGGTAATGTGACTGTAGTAGCTGCGGCTACCAATCCAGCATCTCCTGTGGATTTACAGGGTGCTGCTCAGAGTATCTTTGGCAACTCTACGCAATACGACGTAGCAGAACGTTATCTATTAAGCCTAATGAAAGCAAACCCTGATTGGCAGATTAACCAATTATCAGGGTATTCTCAAAGTGCCTATATGTTAAAAATAGGTGCTAAATATCATATTCCTACAACAGTTTTTCATGGCTGGTTTAACTATAATACGCTAACCAAGGCAGAACGGACATATATGAATGCGCACATGGCCCAATACATCAATTATCGTGCGCACGAGGAGGAGGTCGGCGGTAAGTTTGTTATCAGCCATGATGCGCAAAATACGGCTGGGTCTGTTTACTATATAGGTGGCGTAACTAGTCATTTACTAGGGTCTTTCAAATTTGATAAAAATGGCAATATCAAATTTAATATTGATGATGCAAAAGGCGAGAAAAAAATAGCTAATTTACAAGCTAGTATCGCAAAAAGTTCAGGTGGCAAACGGATTGCTTTGCGAACATCGCTTATTCATACAGTTTCGAAACATGCCAAAGACCTTGCGCAAGGCTACGAATCAGCTGTTAAGGCAGAACTTGATAAGGTTGAAACTGATATAGAAAACATTGTTCAAGAGATTAATCAAGGTGCGTATATGATTCAAAATTACTTGCAAGGTTGGGAAGTTAATCAGTTGATTCAAAATTATCAAAAATCTGACTTTTGGGATAAGGGTCTTGAGGCGTCAATTAAACAAGAGGTTAGCAACTATAAGCATCAGTTATTTGACTTCTCAGATACACTAACCGCAGTTTCAAGAAGAATGGCTGACTATGATAGTCAAGAAGGTGTGGACTAATGTCAAATAAATAGACACAAATTAGTGAGATTTATTTTGAAGGTACCGTTTATCTTTTTCATTAGGCGTTAAAAAATTATTTGCTGAATGTGGATTATAGTTATTATAAAATCCTTCAATATATTCAAAGCAAGATAATTTTACTTCTTGAATGTTATGGAATTGTCGCCTATTTGCTTCTCTGAGCTTAAAATATTTGAAAAAGACTTCTGTTACCGAATTATCGTAAGGATAACCAGGCGCTGAATAAGAAGCTAACATATGATTATCATCTAATGCTTTTCTAAAGCTCTTGGCTTTAAATTGAGACCCTTGATCAGAATGGAATAGTAACGATTCAGTTGGTTTTCTATTTTTTATTGCTAATTCCAGTGTATCAATGGCTAGTTGGGCATCAATCTTATGGCTAAGTTTCCAGGCAATGACTTTACGCGAAAAAAGATCAAGAATGACACAGAGATAGACGTGTTTCTTATGACCGATTGAAATGTAGGTGAAGTCTGTTGTCCAAACTCGGTTTGGCGCTTTAGGATTGAATTGTTGTTTTAAATGATTGATTGTTTTTAGATACTGAGACCTTTTCTCATGTTGCCATCTAGGTTTGATAGTTGACATCTTAGGTAACGTCATCGTTTTTAATAGTCTGTAGATTCTACCTTCAGAAATGTTTATGCCATAATCACGCAAGAGTACCCGTTTAAAGCTTCTTGTTCCAAAACGTTTCTTAGATTTAATATGTATGTCGAGAAATAACTTGCGATAAGTCATATTATCAATTTCACGCTTAGATTTTGTCTTTTTAAGGGCTTTATAGTAAGTTGACCGATTAACGTGTAACACGCGACACAGGGTCTGTATCGCGTGTTCGAATCGTAACCTATGGACAGCAGATAATCTTATTTTAAGTTTTGCATGAATATGGCACTTGCTTTTTTTAGTATAAGGTTTTCCTCTTCTAATTGTGCATTGCGCTTCATAAGCTCTTGTATTTGACGAGCAGTTAAGACAGAGTTATCTTCTAGTTTAACTTCGGAGTATTGTTTAATCCATTTACCTAGGGCTGAAGCGGAAATACCATAATCTTTGATTAATTCAGATTGCGTTTTTCCAGTTTGATAGAGATTGACGAGAGATTGCTTGAATTCCTCATCGTAACGTTTGATTTTGGTCATAATGACTCTTTCTATAGTTGTGTCTTTATAAACAGATTATAACATGCTTATTTCTGTCTACTTTTATAGTATACGTCCAGTGCTAGATTATTTAAACAAGATATCACAGCACGTGGAAAGGTAAGATGAGATGTATTCTGATGTTGAAGAAGCCTACAAGGCATTACAAAAAGAAATGGAGCGCCAAGCTATTCAAACCTTGTTGCAAGTAAAAATGTAAGAAGTCCAAGAAATGAAACAGTCTTCACAGACGAAACTTGATGCGTTTGCATCAGCTATGTATCAGACAAGGCAACGTGATTTACCTGGAGATTTGACAGGTGCTTTAACGGGGAAAGCTTCAGAGGCTGGTCAGGCGTTTTTGAAAAATATGAAGCAGTTAGTATTTAGGTCTCCAGTAAAAGGGTGTTAAAATCATGACAGATAAACCAAGACAATGTGCACGACTCGAAGAAAACTACTATGATGATAAACGAAAATACCAGCGTCAAAAAGAGGTGATCCTTGAAAAAGAAAATGCGTTTAAACGCGAACGTTCTCGCTTAATGGAAAATGTGTACTCACTTATGCCGCAAAGTAGCCACGAATTACAGGTGCTAGACACTAACTTGTATCAGCTACATGAAACATTTTTATCAGAAACTCAACGGGTAACTCGACTACTTGAAGATGAAGTACGCGCATTAAATTCAAGTTTCAATACAGCTTTAAATGACTTGAAATAAGCAGATGATAAAGCCAGAAAAAAAACAGCGTTCGAAACGCTGCTTTTTTGTGCTTGTAATGCCTGTTTAGCTATTTTTGTTAACGTTCTTTAGTGAATCTCGACGACTAGCGTTCAGCTGTTTTTTCATTGAGAAATGCAAATATTTGACGCTGTGCCAAAGCATCAATCCTAATCACATCATCTTGAAAGTAAATTAAGGTTGAAGGCAAGATGGTTAATCGTTCGGAATGGAAGTTTTTTTGTTCTTGTATCAGACTAGTCTGAGCAAAGTGATAGTATCTGATAAAGTCAGATACATCAAACCTCAGGCGATGTAGTATCCTGATCAATACCTTGTTGTTATAATCAAGAGGTGTTTTACCCTGCATCTCATCTTGGAGTGCAAGTAGAAACTGACGACCAGTATGTCGACCAGCAAAATTAACGGTCAAATAATCCAAGGTTACTTTATTAACCCGATCAAACAGGGCGTTATAAGTTGGGATCGTCTTGGGTAGTTGATAACTAAGACGCATCTCTTTTATGGCAGTAGGGGTAACGACTGGGTGGAGAAACCAATCGTAGGTGTGTGTATCAAAAACACCAAAATCATCGGCAAAAATAGTAAAGTAATGCTGGATTTCTTGACTCATGACAATACCTGATTTCTAAAAAATGTCTCTAAAAACTAGCTATAGTGTGCGACAATGCATCTTACTCGGCTTGCTTGCTGACTTGGTTTGTGTTGGCAATACAATATAGAGTAATGCGTGGTCTATCTCAGCATTTGTTAGCTGGTGAGATAGCATTCGATTACCTATAGTTTACCAAAAATTAGCTAGAGATAGAAATATTTACTATGTCTCGTGATATCATGAAAGTATATTTGACTGCCATTTTTTTAAGAAATAAGGATAGGCATGTTAAGACATCTTGCCAATCGATTCAAGGAAGCGCACGACCTTGCTACGTGCATAGCGATATTCAATCTTGTTTTCTTTTAAGAACGTATTGAAGTTTTGCTCGCCTAAGCCGGCATCCTCAACTTCTAATTCTAGCTCATAATCGACTTTGTTTGTATATTCGTTTCGATCTAAGGCCATTAGACCAATCGGTGTCTGATACTCACGACGGGTAGTCGTAAGAGAGCCTAGCGTGTGAATCGCGTCTAGATTGATTGTATACTGATCTAGTAAATCAAGCATACTCTGAAGTAAGGCACCATGACCGAGTAAACTGTCAGCCTTTAAGATGGCCGTAGCTTGCTTAGAAGTGAGGGTAAGATTATGTTCCATATTGCCAACGCGTTGCGGGATTTTGAGTGTCATCTCAGCAGCATCACTAAAGGTACGGATACGTAAAGACAGTTTGTTTTTCCTAAGCTTTAGGTCGGGTGTATCAAAATAATGATTGGTTTGACGGATAGGTTTGATGTGATTAAATCGTTTGCTGAGCTGATCAAATTCTGATAGACTGAGCAATGTTTTATATTCAATTTCAAGATTTGTTTTCATAGAAAATCCTCGTAGTTTATGGTAAAATTAACTAGTAATTATTATTTTCATTGTACTTGAAAAAAGAGAAGATAGCAAGTGTTTGCAGCTTGCTACCTAGTGAAAATATAAGAAAAAATACTGAGTGGTAGGTCGCTAACCACCAAGCCATGCGATATATGATTGCTAGTGGTAAACTTGTATCTATGACGATAAGCTTTAGCAGACAAAGTATTGCTGCGTTATACACGAACGATATAAACAACTATGAATAATCGGTATCAAATTATGACAGAAAAATTTAACTGGGAATCCTTCCTTGATCCCTATATTCAAGCGGTCGGGGAATTAAAAATTAAATTACGTGGCGCTCGAAAACAATATCAGAAACAAAATCGTCATTCGCCGATTGAATTTGTGACGGGTCGCGTTAAACCATCTGAATCGATAAAGAATAAGGCACGCTTGCGAGGCTTTACATCAGAAAATATCGCTGAGATGCAAGATATTGCTGGTGTTCGCGTCATGGTTCAGTTTGTGGAAGACGTAGATGAAGTATTGGGCTTGCTACGTAATCGAGATGATTTCAGAATTATTCAAGAACGCGATTATATTCATCATCAAAAAGAATCTGGCTATAGAAGCTATCATGTTGTGATTGAATATCCGGTCGAGATGGTGAACGGTCAGAAAAAAATATTTGCTGAGATTCAGATAAGAACCTTAGCTATGAATTTTTGGGCAACAATCGAGCATTCTCTCAACTATAAGTATCAAGGGGCCTTTCCAGAGGAGTTGAAAACACGTCTAGCAACAACAGCAAAGATAGCATTCGCCTTAGATGAAGAGATGAGCAAGATTCGTGAAGAAATTCAAGAAGCACAGCTGCTATTTAACCCATCACGTCGTAAGGTTGATGATGGCGTAGAAAATCGGGATGATTTTGATGAAGAAAACAACTGGTAAAAAAGTTTGGATAATAAAAAATCATTATGACAAGACAACGGTCATAGCTGCTGAACTAGAGGCATTATGTCTTGCAGCTGGCTTTATATTTGACGAAAAACAGCCAGATATCGTCATCTCTGTTGGCGGAGATGGCACCTTATTAGCCGCACTTCATTACTATGAAACACAGCTTGAAACCGTCAGATTTATAGGTGTCCATACAGGACACTTAGGCTTTTATGCCGATTTTCAGGAGCATGAACTAGATAAATTAGTAGATGCGATTAAGCATGAAGACCCTTCTGAAGCCTTTAGATATCCGCTTTTAAAAGTCCAAATTCACTTTACTGATGGTAGCGTGAAGACGCACCTTGCACTAAATGAATCAATTATTAAGCGTGCATCAAAAACCTTGGTTGCTGATTTTAAAATTTCAGACTTTCTCTTTGAAAAATTTAGAGGAGACGGCTTGTCGGTATCAACGCCAACAGGATCGACTGCCTATAATAAATCAATTGGTGGTGCAGTGATGCATCCCCGGGTCAAAGCCTTTCAAGTGACTGAGGTAGCCTCTCTTAACAACCTTGTTTATCGAACACTTGGTGCGCCCATGATTATAGCTGCTAAGGATACAGTGACCTTTGTCCTAGAAGATGCCGATGATTACTTGCTAACAGTAGATCAGTTAGAATATTTTTACGATAAGATCGCCTCAGTTACCTATAGCCTTGATGGTGGGGAGATTGCCTTTGTAAATGGTGGCCATACAGGATTTTGGCATCGTGTAAAAAATGCCTTTATTGGGGAAGTAAAATGAGATTCACCTTTCAAGCGACCCAAGATGGTGTATTGCTAAAAACCTTACTCAAACAGCAGGGCATCTCCAAAAAATTATTGGCCAAAATCAAATTCGATGGGGGTCAATTGTTGGTCAATGGCATTAAAGAAAATGCCATTTTTAAATTAGCAAAAAATGATCAAGTTATTGTCGATATTCCGTCAGAACAAGCGACGCCTACCTTGGTTCAGCAAGCAATGCCCTTAAACATTGTCTATGAAGATGACCACTTACTCGTGATTGATAAGCCTGCTGGTATTGCCAGTGTGACAGGTCAAAACTATCCAGATAAGACCATGAGTAATTTTGTTGCTGGCTACTTGAAAGCTCAAGGCTATGACAACCAAAAAGTACATGTTGTGACCAGATTAGATAAAGATACATCCGGTCTCATGCTGTTTGCGAAGCATGGTTATGCCCATAGCCGGATGGATAAGTTATTGCAGCAAAAAGGGCTGACTAAGCGTTATTATGCACTGGTACATACATCAACTCAATTATTAGCAGCTGGAGAGATTAAAGTGCCGATTGGTCGTAAAGATGGCTCTATCATAGAACGAGCAGTTGTAGATCAGCATCATCCAACGGCTAAATATGCCCATACTTCTTATCAGACTGTCGCCTCACATGCCAAATTTACCTTAGTAGATATTCAGCTACATACAGGTCGGACCCACCAGATAAGGGTACATTTTGCCTATTTAGGTGCCCCTTTATTAGGGGATGATTTATATGGTGGGTATCGAGATCAGATATTACGACAGGCGCTACACTGCCACACGCTAAGTTTTTGTCATCCTTTTTCAGGGGAAATCATCAATCTAGAGGCAAGTTTACCAAAGGATATGGCGCGTTTGCTTTAAAGTGACCAATACAAATAAGCAGAGATGGTTTACATGGCGAATGCTTTGCGTTATAATTACAAGGCAAAGTGCGTAATAGCATGCGATTAGCACGATGAGATTGAATGTATTGAGTCAGTCACCCGAGCACCAGATTGTCATATAAATGCAAGGTTAGGTGACTGTGCAAAAAGATGATAATCTGTGTACAATCTTAGTATTGATGAACAGATTTTTTGTTTAATAAAAAATGAATGAAGGAGGTCCTTAAGAGATGACTGATAACAGTCCAGATCCACAAAATGTTTTTTTAGCGTTACAGGAATTGCTTGAGGATAACGACATTCAAGCATTTAGGGAAGGGTTTCTCGATCATCATATTTATGATCAGTCCCAGTTTTATCTTGATTTTACTGAAACTGAGAGGATGGAACTTTATAGTATCCTCTCCCCTCAAGAATTATCAGAAATTTTTGAGAATCTAGATTTTGATGCAGTCGATATCAAGCCCTATCTCAAAGAAATTTCTCCTGAATATCTATCTGCTATGTTTGATGAGATGTCAACAGATAATGCTGCAGATATTTTAACGAATTTAAGCAAGCGAGAACGCCGTTCGATTTTCACCTTGATGGCACCAGAAAACGTGTCAGAGATACGTAACCTCATGCATTATGATGAGGAAACTGCTGGGTCATTAATGACAACTGAGTTTGTAGCAGTTGTTGCGAATCAAACGGTAAGCTCTGCTATGACCGTGATCAAGGCGACCGCGGAAGATGCGGAAACGATTTACTATGTCTATGTCCTAGACAGTGGTAAGCAACTGCTAGGGGTTATTTCGCTACGTAGCCTCTTGATTTCACATGATGATACGCTGATATCTGATATTGTGAATGAGCATATTATCAAGGTTGACGTTGATGAACCTCAAGAGCGTGTCGCCCGTTATTTTAGGGACTACGACTTACTCGCCCTGCCTGTTGTTAGCCATGATAATCTGATGCTAGGGATTGTAACCGTCGATGATATCATCGATGTTATCGACGAGGAAGCACAAAGTGATTACTCTGGTCTTGCCGGGGTTAATACCGATAATGTCAATCAAAATCCCATTCAGTCTGCGGCTAAACGCTTACCCTGGTTAGTCGCCCTCTTGTTTTTGGGGATGGGGACAGCTAGCCTCATCGACCATTTTGATGGGTTAGTCAGTCGTGCTTCCGTTTTGGCGATTTTTATCAGCTTAATTACGGGAACAGCAGGTAATGCTGGGACACAGTCACTAGCCGTATCAGTCCGTCGTATTTCGCTTAATGACGATGAAAATAAGTCGTTTTTCGCTTTGATTCTGGCAGAAATTACCACCGGTTTGGTAACAGGAGCTGTCACAGGTCTGACGATTTTTATCGTTGTGAGTTTGTGGAAGGGCAATATCATGCTTGGTCTTGCGGTTGGTGTCGCCATGTTTTGTGCCATTACCGTCGCTAACCTTGCTGGATCTTTAATTCCAGTCGGTATGGATAGATTGGGCTTTGACCCAGCTGTTGCCTCTGGGCCATTTATTTCAACCATGTCTGATTTAACCAGTGTCTTTATTTACTTTTCAATCGCTGAAGTTTTTATCAGTTTCATTTGATCAGGACTGATCATTAGGGAATTGTCCATAAAAAAAAGCAATAGGATCAGCTGATCCTATTGCTTTTTTTAAGCTCAAGTCTTATTTTTTAGCAACGATTTCTACGACGAATGCGAGTGGTCCAGATGTATCTTTTGAAGGCGCTCTATCACCATAGGCCATATCAGCAGGAATCATCAATTTATAAATCCCGCCAACTTTTTTACCGGCTAATCCTTTTGTCCAACCAGGAATCACACCTGAGAGTGGAAACTCGATCGGTGTTGGGGTGGCATCGGCTGATTTTTTAGTCGTATCAAAAATCGTACCAGCAGCATTCCAACCACTGTAGTTTGCTGAGATGGTATCTGTTTCAGCAATCGTGTCACCAGTACCTGCCTTAAGTTCTTCAACTTTAAGGTCTGTTACACTAGCAGCATCAAATTTTTCAGCCTTAGCTAAGTCAGTAAACACTTGTAAATCTGTTTGTTTCTGCTCAGTCGGTTGGTTAGATGCTTGTTCATTTCCTTGTTGTTTTGAACTAGTCGTTGCCTCTTTTTTAGGTGCATCACTTTGTCGATTTGCAACATAAACCAACCCAAAAGCGATAATAACGATGATCGCAAGTAAGCCAATCCATACTGTATTTTTTTTATTAGTCATACTTACTAGTTTAACATAAGACATGCAATTTTTACTAGCCTAAGCTATAGTAAAGTTAAATGAATATAAAGATAAATGAAAAAGTTGTCAAAAGGTCTCTAAATCATGCTATAATTTAGTATACAATCTCTGAAGTTGACCAGCTATTAGGGTGATGGATTAGAGATACTTTATACTAATGGAGAAAAGATGTCCTATATTTTTGAAATTTTACCCCAATTATTTGATGGTCTGAAACTGACTATCCTAGTCTTTGTCTTGACACTTGTCTTATCAATTCCTTTAGGTATGCTACTTGCTTTCTTATTACGCGTTCCGGTTGTCAATTGGTTTGTTAATATTTACGTTTGGATCATGCGTGGCACGCCATTATTAGTCCAATTGATTATTATTTTTTATGCCCTACCGATGGTTGGCCCCACATTGCCAAGGTTTCCAGCAGCGCTACTCGCCTTTACCCTAAACTATGCGGCCTATTTTGCAGAGATTTTCCGTGGTGGGATAAAAGCAGTGCCCAATGGTCAGCTAGAAGCAGCAAAAGTGCTCAAGTTGACTAAGTGGCAAACAGTTCGCTATGTCCAAATTCCACAGGTTGTCAAGATTGTCTTACCGTCAGTGTTTAATGAAATTATTACGCTAGTCAAAGATTCATCTCTGATCTATGTTGTTGGACTAGGTGATTTACTTAGGGCTGGTAAAATCGCCATGAGTCGTGATGTATCACTCGTCCCTATTATGATGGCTGCCTTGATTTACTTAATCCTGATTGGTGTGCTCACCATTTTATCTAAGAAAATCGAACAACGTTTTGATTACTACAAATAGGAGGCAATCATGCTTGAATTAAAAAATATTGCCAAAAAATTTGGTACGAAAGTCATCTTTGATGCCTTTAATCTGACGATTAATGCTGGAGAAGTGGTCGCCATTGCCGGGCCATCAGGAGGCGGTAAAACGACCTTACTTCGCATGTTAGCCGGATTAGAGTCGATCGATGCTGGTCAGGTTGTCTTTGATGAGGAAGTGATTGGCTTAGATGAGTTGATTACACGTAACCTACTAGGGTTCGTCTTCCAGGATTTCCAACTCTTTCCACATATGACCGTACTTGAAAATCTAACCCTCTCCCCTGTTAAAACAATGGGGATAAGTAAGTCAGATGCCATCACAAAAGCTGAGAAGTTACTCACGGACTTAGAAGTGATTGAACAAAAAAATGCTTATCCTTTCAGCTTATCAGGTGGTCAAAAACAACGTGTTGCGCTCGCCCGTGCCATGATGATTGATCCGAAAATTATCGGCTATGATGAACCAACATCAGCGCTTGACCCAGCCTTGAGAGATCAAGTTGCTAACCTGATTTTAGAGAACAAAGCATTGGGCATCACGCAAATTGTTGTTACACACGACATGGATTTCGCAACAAAAATTGCGGATACCATTGTTAAAGTAAATGCTAAAACAAAAGACTAGGAGACGTATTGAATATGACATTTAAAAAATGGATTAGTTTTGCTGCTGTGTTAGTAGCGGTTATCAGCCTTGCAGGATGTGGTAAAAAAGAAGCCAAAGATAGCTGGACCTCGATTAAAGATAAAAAGCAAGTTGTGATTGGCTTTGATAATACCTTTGTGCCTATGGGCTTTAAGGATGAAAACGGTAAAAATGTCGGATTTGATATTGACCTTGCCAATGCCGTATTCGCTAAGTATGATGTTAAAGTGAAAATGCAAGCTATCGACTGGGACATGAAGGAAACTGAATTAAAAAATGGCTCGATTGACCTGATTTGGAACGGCTATTCTGCAACAAAAGAGCGTGAGAAAAAAGTCCAGTTTACTAATCCTTACATGACCAATCAACAAGTACTCGTGACGAAGAAATCAAGTAAAATCGATGATGTCGCGGGCATGAAAAATAAAGTCTTAGGTGCACAACAAGGCTCATCGGGCTATGATGCCTTTACCAAACAAACCAAGGTACTTAAAGATAGTGTTAAAGATAATGATGCGACACTTTATGATGATTTCAATTCTGCCTTGCTTGATTTAAAAGCTGGTCGTATTGATGGCTTATTGATAGACAATGTTTACGCTAACTACTATCTGACAAAAAATGGTGAACTAGCCAATTATAATATCATTACGACAGGCTATGCAGGTGAGAATTTTGCAGTAGGTGCGCGTAAATCGGATAAAACATTAGTCGATAACATTAATAAAGCATTCAAAACCTTGCATACGGATGGCGAGTTCCAAAAGATTTCTGATAAATGGTTCTCTAAGGATGTTTATCCAAGTAAATAATTGCTGAAAATAAGTCAATGGCTTATTTTTTTTGTCAATTTACCTCGCTATTACGGATGCTTTTACTAGTCTAGTCTATCAATATTGACTGAATTGTTCGAAAAATAGTTTTTTTTAATGATTATGATTGACAAACGTGTCACAAAACGGTAAACTAGATTAAAATATGAAAGGTGCTACGGTTGATCGAATGAAAATGTCAAACACAAACTTGCGATTGTTGGTAAAGGATACGTACTAAGAGAGTTCTCTTATCGTTCGTATCCTGTTTGGCGTTCATTCATCAAGTAGGACAGGTAAAGCGTCTTACTTTATAGGTGAGGCGCTTTTCTTTTATCAATTTATCGACCTAACCAGTGAGCTGATTATCTAGCATAATGAGCTACTACTATCACACACGAGCTAGAACTATAAGGAGATGTATCATGCGTAAAATAGAATTTTTAGACACGAGTCTTCGTGACGGGGAACAAACACCAGGCGTTAACTTTTCGATTAATGAAAAGGTCATGATTGCCAAGCAACTTGAAAAATGGGGCATTTCAGCGATTGAAGCTGGCTTTCCAGCAGCAAGTCCAGATTCATTTGAGGCAGTAAAACTTATTGCTGAGACCTTGACGAAAACAGCAGTTACAGGACTCGCTAGAGCAGTCAAATCAGACATAGATGCGGTATCAAAAGCGCTGGAAAATGCAAAATTTCCACAGATTCATGTCTTCATCGCTACAAGCCCGATTCATATGGCCTATAAGTTAAAGAAATCGCCAGATGAAGTCCTTGCCTCAATTACGGAACATGTCAGCTATGCAAGAAGTCTGTTTGATGTTGTTGAGTTCTCTCCAGAAGATGCAACACGCTCTGAAAAGCAATTTTTACTAAAAGCGGTTCAAACTGCTGTTGATGCTGGTGCGACCTATATTAACATTCCAGATACGGTCGGTTTTACAACACCGACTGAATATTACGAGACCTTTAAGTTTTTGATTGAGAACATCGTCTCTGATCGCGAGATTATCTTTAGCCCGCATTGTCATGATGACTTAGGGATGGCGACAGCTAATACACTCGCAGCCATCAAAGGCGGTGCAGGTCGCGTTGAAGGCACGATAAATGGCATTGGTGAGCGGGCAGGTAATGTCGCCTTAGAAGAGGTAGCTGTCGCACTTCAAATCAGACAAGACTACTATCAAGCGACCTCTGACATCGTCCTAAATGAGACCTTTGCGACATCAGAACTTGTCTCACGTTTCTCAGGTATTCCAGTCCCTAAAAATAAAGCAGTCATTGGTGGCAATGCCTTTGCCCATGAGTCAGGTATCCACCAAGATGGCGTGCTAAAAAATCCTGAAACGTATGAAATCATTACACCGGAACTCGTTGGTGTTAAGAAGAACTCTTTGCCACTGGGTAAACTGTCTGGTCGTCATGCTTTTAATGAGAAAATCAACGAGCTCGGCTTTGCAGACGTATCAGAAGACACACGTCAGTCACTTTTTGCTAAGTTTAAGACATTAGCAGATAAAAAGCATGATATTACAGATGCTGATATTCGGGCATTAGTGGCCGGTACAACGGTTGAGAATCCTAAAGGCTTCCAGTTTGATACCTTATTTATCACATCAAATCAAGATGGCACACAAACGGTCACGATTAGCATGAAAAATGAAGGTGAAGAGGTCATCGACACTGTCGCTACGGGCAGCGGCTCCATCGAAGCAGCCTTCAATGCCATCGATACATTCTTCAACCACACGGTTAAGTTAGATAGCTACAATATTACGGCTGTAACAGATGGGATTGATGCGCAGGCAGAAGTACATGTCACGGTCGAAAATATCGATACAGGCACGATCTTTAATGCAAATGGTCTAGACTTTGATGTCTTACGTGCCAGTGCGATTGCCTATTCAAATGCCAACACCTTGGTACAACGTGAAAACGCTGGTATTATCACGAAAAAAATCTCTGAAAAAGCAAACCCCGATTTATAATTGAAAAAGGATATGACATGACGAAAAAAATTGTAACCCTCGCAGGTGATGGGATTGGCCCAGAAATTATGGCAGCAGGTCTAGCCGTTTTAGCAGCTGTTGCACCTAAAATTAACTTTGACTATACGATAGAGGCTAAGGCCTTTGGCGGTGCTGCAATCGATGCGGCAGGTCATCCATTACCCGACGACACGCTTGCAGCAACACAATCTGCGGATGCGATTTTGCTAGCAGCTATCGGTGGTCCACAGTATAATGATGCAGCTGTCAGACCTGAACAAGGCTTGCTAGCACTACGTAAAGCGCTAGGCCTATTTGCCAATATCCGACCTGTACAAATTTTTGAAGCATTGAAACACTTGTCTCCATTAAAACCAGAGATTATCGAAGGTGTGGACTTCGTTGTTGTCCGTGAGTTGACTGGCGGCATTTATTTTGGGGAACATACCCTAAATGAACGCACTGCACGTGATGTCAATGACTATAGCTATGAAGAAATCGAGCGAATTATCAGAATTGCTTTTGATATTGCACGCGGTAGAGGGAAAAAAGTAACATCTGTGGATAAGCAAAACGTCCTTGCCACCTCTAAATTATGGCGTATTGTAGCCGATGAAGTGGCAAAAGACTATCCAGATGTGACCTTAGAGCATGCCCTAGTCGATAGTTTAGCTATGAAGATGATCACAAATCCGAGTGACTTTGATGTCATCGTGACAGAAAATCTCTTTGGGGATATCCTATCAGATGAATCAAGTGTCTTGCCTGGCACACTGGGTGTGATGCCGTCAGCATCACATGCCGAAAATGGCCCGTCACTTTATGAACCTATCCATGGCTCTGCACCAGATATCGCAGGTTTAGGGATTGCCAATCCCATCTCTATGATCTTGTCAGTGGCCATGATGTTACGAGAAAGTTTTGGTGAAACAACTGGAGCTGAGTATATCGAACATGCGGTTCACCAAACACTTTTAGCCGGTGTCTTAACGAAAGACTTAGGTGGTCAAGCCAGCTTAAGTGAGATGACAGAAGCGATTATCAAACACCTATGACTCTAGACATGAACATAAAACTGAGTTTAATCGGGATACTGGTTATTTGGAATCTTGTCACCTTTACCTTATATGCCATAGATAAGCATCGTGCCAAAAAAGGTCAGTGGCGTATCAGCGAGAAAACGCTCTTACTCGTCACGCTGTTATTTGGTGGCCTAGGTGCGATCAGTGCAGGTCATCTCTTGCATCATAAGACGCGAAAAGGGTACTTTCAGATGACATGGTGGCTTGGTGTCATCATCGTTATCGGTACTGTGTATGTTATAGTAAACAACTAGAAAGAAGTGTAATATGGGACAAACAATTTTTGATAAGCTTTGGGAGCGTCACGTCATCACAGGTGAGACGTTTGAGCCCCAACTCCTTTATGTGGATTTCCACATGATTCACGAGGTAACCAGTCCTCAAGCTTTTCAAGGCTTACGTGAAGCCGGACGTCAGGTACGTCGCCCTGACTTAACTTTCGGGACAACCGACCATAATGTGCCAACGGTTGATATTTTCAACATTTCTGATTTAATTTCTAAAAATCAGATTGATACCTTAGCACGAAATGTAAAAGAATTTGGGATCGATGCGGCGACACATGGTTCTGCACGCCAAGGGATTGTCCATATGGTGGGGCCAGAAACAGGAAACGCCCAACCAGGTAAGGTCATCGTTTGTGGTGATTCACATACCGCGACAAATGGTGCTTTCGGAGCGATCGCCTTTGGGATTGGGACCAGTGAAGTTGAGCATGTCTTTGCAACGCAAACTCTCTGGCAAGTGAAACCAAAGCAAATGAAAGTTGACTTCATCGGTAAACCTGCTAAAGGGGTCTACTCTAAGGACTTCATTCTGGCCTTGATTGCTAAACATGGTGTTGATGCGGGCGTTGGCTATGCTGTTGAGTTTACTGGAGAAGCAGTTGCTGAGCTTGAGATGGAAGAGCGGATGACCATCTGTAATATGGCGATCGAATTCGGCTCAAAAATAGGCCTGATGAATCCCGATCAAAAGACCTATGACTATGTTGCGGGTCGTGAGTTCTCTCCTAAAGATATGGCTGCTGCTATTGCTGACTGGGAAACCCTACCTTCTGATGCAGATGCTGTCTATGATAAAGTGATCACCATAGATGTCTCAAAACTTGCACCGATGGTAACGTGGGGCACTAACCCAGAGATGGGAATCGAGTTTACTGAGTCTTTCCCAGAAATTAAAGATTTTAATGATGAACGTGCCTACACTTACATGGACTTAAAACCAGGTGGTAAGCCATCAGATATCGATCTGGGCTATGTCTTTATCGGGTCTTGTACCAATGCACGGTTAAGTGATTTACAGTTAGCAGCAGATATCGTTAAGGGGCAAAAAATCGCATCGACACTGACTGCTATCGTTGTCCCAGGTAGTCGTCCAGTTAAGGAAGCGGCTGAAGCACTCGGCTTAGATAAAATCTTCCTAGATGCAGGCTTTGAATGGCGGGAGCCAGGATGTTCGATGTGTTTAGGCATGAATCCAGACCACGTACCAGAAGGCGTTCACTGCGCCTCAACATCAAATCGTAACTTTGAAGGTCGCCAAGGTCACGGGGCACGTACACATCTCTGTAGCCCTGTAATGGCAGCGCTCGCTGCAATCAATGGCAAATTTGTAGATGCACGGGAGGTCGTTGCTTAATGGACAAGTTTACAGTATATAAAGGTACTACTGTACCGATCATGAATGACAATATCGATACAGACCAAATCATTCCTAAACAATTTTTGAAATCAACAGATAAAACTGGCTTTGGGAAAAATATGTTCTTCGAATGGCGTTACCTAAGCGACGGCGAAACCGACAATCCTGATTTTATTCTCAATCATCCAGAATATCGCCAAGCAACAATCCTGATCTCAGGAGATAACTTTGGGTCAGGATCGTCACGTGAACATGCAGCATGGGCAATTAAAGATTATGGCTTCCATGCGGTTATTGCAGGCTCGTTTTCAGATATTCATTATAATAATGAATTAAAAAATGGGATTCTACCGATTGTACAGCCACTAGCAACACGTCAGATATTGGCTGGGTTATCACCAGATGAGACGATTGAGATTGATCTGCCTAATCAAGTTATCAGGACGTCAAAAGGTGACTTTACTTTCGACATTGATGCCGAATGGAAGCGCAAACTTGTCAATGGTCTAGATGATATCGGTATTACACTAGAATATGCAGACTTAATCACTGCCTATGAAAAAAAACGACCAGCTTATTGGCAAGCATAATCAGACAACTATCATTGAGATCGCTTAATGATAGTTTTTGTCTTTTATGGACACCTAATATGAGAATTAAATGATAAAATACTGACGCAAATTGTTACTTATTTTGAAATTGGTCATGGTGTTAAGGCGATAAAGCATAATTTGGCGTTTTTTTTATGTTATAATGGTAGAACGACTACTAGAAAAAAAGAGAATAATATGCTATTTACAGATTTTAATTTTAAACCGTTTATTAATGAGACATTAGAGACTATACACTTTAACACAGCAACACCCGTACAAGAAAAATTGATTCCGATTGCGCTTGAAGGGCGTGATATTGTCGGCGAATCTAAAACAGGTTCTGGGAAAACCCATACCTTTTTATTGCCGATTTTCCAAAAAATAAATACAGAGATCGATGGTGTTCAAGCGGTTATTACGGCACCTTCAAGAGAACTTGCGACGCAAATTTATAATGCAGCGATGGCATTTACGCAGTTTGATGACAGCATCAAGATTTCAAACTTTGTTGGTGGAACAGATAAGAAACGTCAAATCGAAAAATTAGGCAGCTCGCAACCTCATATCGTGATCGGGACACCTGGTCGCGTTATGGACTTGATCAATGCACAAGCACTGAAAACTTACACAGCAAGTATCTTTGTCATTGATGAAGCGGACATGACATTAGACATGGGATTTTTGACAGAAGTTGATAAAATCGCGAGTACCTTTGACAAAAAAGTACAGATGCTCGTTTTCTCTGCAACGATTCCACAAAAATTGCAACCCTTTCTTAAAAAATACCTCAATCATCCGGTCATGGAAAAAATTGCAACCAAAACGGTGATTAGTGATACAATCGATAACTGGGTCTTCTCAACTAAGGGCCGTGGTAATAATGGCGCTATCTTAGAGATTTTGCAAACACTTAATCCCTATCTGGCCATGATTTTCGCTAATACAAAAGACCGGGCAGATGAATTACATAGCTTCTTGACCAATAATGGCTTTAAAGTTGCTAAGATTCATGGTGGTGTACCACCACGTGAACGTAAACGTATCATGAAGGCCGTTCAAAATCTTGACTATCAATATGTTGTCGCGACAGATTTAGCTGCGCGTGGTATCGATATCGAGGGTGTGAGCCATATCATCAATGATGGTATTCCACGTGACTTGGAATTCTTTGTCCATCGTGTTGGTCGGACTGGTCGAAATGGCATGGGTGGTACTGCGATTACGCTTTATCAACCATCTGATGATGCAGCCATTCTGGAGCTTGAGAAAACAGGCATTAAATTTACACCAAAAGTGATCAAAGATGGTGAAATTGTTGACTCTTATGACCGTGACCGTCGTAAGAAACGTGAAAAATCAAGAGAAGCGCTTGATATCACGATGATTGGGCTTGTTAAGAAGAAGAAAAAACACATCAAACCAGCTTACAAGAAAAAAATTGGCTGGGAAATTGACAAACAAAAGACAGCTAAAAAACGGATTGAAGGTCGTGCACAAGGCCGTTCTGAACGTAAAGCTAAACGTCAAAGCTTTTAAGAAAATGAGGAATCGTATTACCCTACTGGTAATGCGTTTTTTCTATTTTTGACCGAAAGTGATATAGAAAGTTGGGTGATAGGCTGCAACTTTTTGGTATAAAAAGCAGATTGTACAAAAAAGATAGGCTTTTTGTTCATACCAAAATGAAAGCGTTTGCTATAGAATTAAGGTATCAAATAAAAAGAGGTAGGCCAAATGACAACACTTAAACTAGAACATGTAGATAAAGTTTATCCAAATGCTAAAATAAAGGCAGTAGAAGATTTTAACCTAGACGTTAAAGATAAAGAATTCATCGTATTTGTAGGGCCATCAGGCTGTGGTAAGTCAACAACCTTGCGGATGATTGCTGGACTTGAGGACATCACCGGCGGTGAGTTCTCAATCGATAATGTTCGGATGAACGATGTGGCACCTAAAGACCGTGATATCGCCATGGTCTTCCAGAACTATGCCCTCTACCCTCACATGACTGTTTTTGATAATATGGCATTTGGTCTGAAACTTCGTAAATATAAAAAAGATGATATTAAACAGCGTGTAGAAGAAGCTGCAGCCATCCTTGGCTTGACAGAATTACTAGATCGTAAACCTGCTGATATGTCAGGTGGTCAACGCCAACGTGTGGCTATGGGCCGTGCCATCGTTCGTGATGCAAAAGTCTTCTTGATGGATGAACCCTTGTCAAACTTAGATGCTAAACTACGTGTATCGATGCGTGCTGAAATTGCAAAGATTCACCGTCGTATTGGGGCAACAACGATTTACGTTACCCATGACCAAACAGAAGCGATGACACTTGCTGACCGTATTGTCATCATGAGTGCAGCTAAAAGTGCTGATGGGACGACAGGTCGCATCGAACAGATTGGCGAACCAAAAGATCTTTATAATGAACCAGCTAATAAATTTGTTGCCGGATTCATTGGTAGCCCTGCCATGAACTTCTTTGAAGTGACACTAAACGGTGGTGTCATCAGCAATGGTGCCGGACTTAAAATGCAGATTCCAGAAGGACAAGAAAAATTACTTAAGAAATCTGGTTATGATGGCAAGAAAATCTGGTTTGGTATTCGACCAGAAGATATCTCAGCGGAAGTGATCGTACAGGATGTCTTTCCAAATCAACATGTCAGAGCAGAGGTCGTTGTTTCTGAATTGCTAGGTGCTGAAACGATGCTCTATTCTAAAGTCGGCGATACCGAATTTGTATCAAAAGTTGATGCGCGTGACTTCCGCCAACCAGGTGATCATGTTGACTTAACATTCAATGTAAATAAAGGCCATTTCTTTGATATGGATACGGAAGAACGTATTATTGGCTAAAAGAAGACAAGAGACGTCAGGTGACGTTTTTTGTTTTGTGGCGATATCGTGAGAGATGCAAGTTGATTTAAGGATTATCTAGGGAAATAAGTGAATTTATAAATTATTGTGCTATAATAATTTATAACTATTTTCAGAAAGAGATTGTATATGAGTTTTAATTTTATTGACAAATTTTTACCCTATTTTAATGATGGCTTGATCGTGACATTGATGATATCGGCATTCGTTGTTATTTTTGGGACGATTCTTGGGACTTTGATTGCCTTAGGCAAATTATCTAAGGTTCGGCCTATTCGTTGGTTGTCTAATATCTATATAGAAGTTTTTCGTGGGACGCCCATGTTAGTACAGATTATGATTGGGTTTCAAGTACTTGGTAAGATGCCATTACCTGAATTCCAATTAGGGATTTTAACGGAAGATTTGTCACGTCTGGTGCCAGGTATCATCGTCTTGTCGATGAATTCAGGTGCTTACGTGGCTGAAATCGTCCGAAGTGGGATTAATGCAGTGCCAAAAGGCCAGACAGAAGCCGCCTATTCATTAGGAATTCGACCACGCCAAACGATGATTAAGGTCATTTTACCTCAGGCGATTCGGAACATTTTACCAGCCTTGGGCAATGAGTTTGTGACCATCATAAAAGATAGTTCACTCCTAGCCACAATCGGCGTTATGGAACTCTATAATGGTGCACAAACGACGAGTTCAACAACCTATCAAAGTTTGTCACCTTGGTTACTCGTTGCGGTTTATTATTTTGTCGTCACCTTTATCACGAGTCGCTTAATTAACCTACTTGAGAAAAAACTTGGGAGAGGATACGTGAAATGACCACACCAAATTTGATTGAGATTAAAGGCTTGCATAAGTCATTCGGAAAGAATGAAGTGCTAAAAGGCTTAGATATTGAGATAAAAAAAGGCGAAGTTGTCGTGATGATAGGGCCATCAGGTTCTGGGAAATCAACTTTTCTCAGAACCATGAACCTGCTTGAGACGCCAACCAAAGGCGATGTTTATTTTGAAGGCACAAATATTGCTGATAAAGCAACAGATGTCTTTAAGCATCGTGAAAAAATGGGCATGGTTTTTCAACAGTTTAACCTGTTTCCGAACCTGACAGTTCTCGATAATCTAACCTTGGCACCAGTCAACACGGGTAAATTAACGAAAGAGGCTGCCAAAGAGGTTGCGATTGCTTTACTAGCTAAAGTCGGCTTATCTGATAAAGTCGAGGCATATCCGCAAAGCTTGTCTGGTGGGCAACAACAACGTGTGGCAATTGCGCGTGCCTTATCCATGAATCCAGATGTCATGCTTTTTGATGAGCCAACATCAGCCTTAGATCCTGAGATGGTAGGCGATGTTTTATCTGTTATGAAAAATCTGGCTAAGGATGGCATGACCATGGTCATCGTCACACACGAGATGGGCTTTGCTAAAGAAGTCGCCGATCGTGTGATTTTTATGGCAGATGGGAAAATTGTCGAGTCTGGTGAGCCAAAAGCTTTATTTGATAACCCGAAAGAAGTGCGGACACAAGAATTTCTGGCACAAGTTTTATAACCTGATAGAGATGATTTTTCTAGCCTGAGATAGTGGTAAATTTTTCTATCTATAAAGATAAAAAACACAGTCAATACACGCGAGCGCTAAAACTAGCGCTTTTGTGATATAATGAGTGTTCAGAGGTGATATAGTATCTGTGCGTACTAATGAAATGAAATGCGGGGTTAACCTATGGAATACAAACAAATTAATGATAAAACGATAAAAATTTCTTTGACATTTGAGGACTTAAAAGATCATGATGTCAAAATGAGTGACTTTTTAGTCAACCAAGGCATGGTTGAAAAACTATTTTATGAACTAGTCAGCGAACTAGAGATAGAGGATAAATTCTCCAATACAGGCATGATGACCTTTCAAGTTCGACCACATCCTAAGGGTGTGGATCTATTAGTGACTGAAGAAACAGATATGGATAATATGCAGTTTCCGGAAGGATCTGAAGGGTTGCAGGAGATGATGGATGAAGCGATGGGGCAGATGGGCGATTTAGCAAGCATGCTAGATAACTCAGAGAAGCAACCAAATTTTGATGTCATGGATGACCATGCAGATTTTGTTTATTTCATTTTGAAATTTAACACCATGTCTGATGCCATTAGACTCAGCAAGGTTGTCAAAGATGACGTCGAAGAATCAGAACTTTTCCAGTTCCAAGATAAGTTGTATCTGACGATTTTGGATAATCAGAAGCGTAAAGGCGTTAAAGAAGTGAGCTTATTACGTGCTAGGATGTTAGAATATGGACAACCATCTGATTATTCTAGAGAGACATTACTAGAGCATGCAACGACGATTTTCAGAGACGAAGCGCTCGAAAATCTACAACAAGTTTAAACGGCGAGAAATCGCTGTTTTTTTGGCTTTAATTGGCTGTTAGGCGCGTGAGTAGGCTATCAGAAATTTTTGGGTGCTGTCGATGATTAAAAGAAAATTTTCTAAATTTTTGGTATAATAAAGGTATATGCATAATATAACTGAATTTCCATTTACAATTAAATATATTATTATCTTGTTGGTGACAGCGATCATTGCTTTGATTTTGACACCAATCATGGTTGTGGTTTCTAGAAGAATTGGTGCAGTTGATAACCCAAATGCACGACGCATTAATACCAAGCCGATGCCATCTGCAGGTGGTGTTGCGATTTTTATTGCGTTTTCTGTGATTACCTTATTTGTCTTGCCACGTTTTGTCGGCCTGGCTAACTACAATCGTGCAGATGCCACATATTTTGACTATATCTGGCCTTTTGTTCTAGGTGGTGGGATTATTGCCTTAACTGGTTTGATTGACGATATCGTAGAGTTGGGTCCCAAGAGTAAATTTGCAGGCCAAATTCTAGGGGCATGTGTGATTTGGTTTTTTACAACCAGTCGATTTGATAACTTTAAGATTCCTTTTGGTGGTCCACTCCTGATATTTCCGACTTGGCTATCTTTTTTAGCCACTATTTTTTGGATTTTAGCCATCACCAATGCCTTAAATCTGATAGACGGTTTAGATGGTCTAGCAAGCGGTGTATCCATCATCAGTTTAACAACCATGGGAATTGTCAGCTACTTCTTCTTAGGAACAAATGATATCTATCTGCCGATTACCATCTTTGTATTAGTGTTTGCGATTGGTGGCTTTTTCCCTTATAATTTCCCACCGGCTATTATCTATCTAGGGGATACAGGAGCCCTCTTTTTAGGGTTTATGATTTCAGTGTTGTCCCTACAAGGCTTGAAAAATGCGACAGCAGTCGCTGTGGTCACACCCATGATTATTTTAGGTGTTCCGTTAACAGATACGGTCGTTGCTATGGTCAGACGTAAGTTAAATGGCAGTAGTATCGTTGAGGCAGACCGCATGCATTTACACCATCGCTTGCTTAGTTTAGGGTTGACACCGCATGCTGCAGTACTTGTAATCTACGGTGTAGCAGGGGTGTTCTCCTTTATTGCTTTAATCCTAAATGTCTCCTCTCGCTGGGGCGGAATCTTTTTACTGATATTTAGTATTATTGGCTTAGAAGTCATGATTGAACTGGTTGGTGTTTTAGGTGAAAACCGAACCCCATTACTCAATCTTGTTAAATTTATTGGCAATAGTGACTATCGACAAGAAGTGAAGAAAAAGCGCAAGATGTAAAGCTTTCTAGACAAAATGATTCTATTTTGTCTATTTTTTTGTTAAAATGAGACTAGTCATATTAAATACTTGGAGGAAATTATGTCTATATTAGAAATTAAAGATTTACACGTTCGTGTTGAGGAAAAAGAAATTCTCAAGGGTGTAAACTTAACCATAAATACTAACGAAATACATGCCATCATGGGACCAAATGGTACAGGGAAATCAACACTTTCTGCAGCGATCATGGGTAACCCAAACTTTGAAGTCACACAAGGTGAAGTCTTGTTGGATGGTCAAAATATTTTAAACTTGGATGTCGATGAACGTGCGCGCATGGGTCTTTTCTTGGCCATGCAATATCCAAGTGAAATCCCAGGTATCACTAACGCTGAATTTATGCGTGCAGCGATGAATGCTGGACGTGAAGATGACGATAAAATCGGTGTTATGGATTTCTTGAACAAACTCGATGAAAAAATGGCCTTACTTAACATGCATGAAGATATGGCCGAACGTTACCTTAACGAAGGCTTTTCAGGTGGTGAGAAAAAACGTAACGAAATCTTACAACTCTTGATGCTTGAACCAAAATTCGGTATCCTAGATGAAATCGATTCAGGTCTTGATATTGATGCCCTAAAAGTTGTTTCAAAAGGGATCAACGCGATCCGTGGCGAAAACTTTGGTGCACTCATTATTACCCATTACCAACGTCTACTTAACTACATTACACCTGATGTTGTCCATGTGATGATGGAAGGTCGTGTTGTCATGACAGGCGGCCCTGAACTTGCAGCTCGTCTAGAGTCTGAAGGCTACCATGGTATTGCAAAAGAGCTTAATATCGAGTATAAAGAAGAAGCTTAAGAGGGCAAATAATATGACGAAAGAAAATATTATCGCTTTTTCACAAGCGCATGCAGAACCTGAATGGTTACAAGCACGCCGGAAAGCGGCATTTGATAAAATTAGTGAATTAAACCTTCCCTTGATTCAACGTGTCAAATTAGACCGTTGGAACTTCGGTAGTCACACTGTTAGCGATTCTGTTACAACACCAAACGTCGTTGACTTTACAAACTTAGGGGATAATCCTAAGTTAATCCAAGTCGGGACGACGACTGTCTTTGAACAACTCTCACCAGAGTTAGTTAACAAAGGTGTTGTGTTCACAGACTTCTATTCAGCTTTAGAAGAAATTCCAGAAGTGATTGAACAGTATTTTGGTAGTGCCTTAGCTTTTGATGAAGATAAATTAACAGCCTACCATACTGCTTACTTTAACTCTGCAGCAGTCTTATATATACCAGACAATGTAGAAGTCGATGTGCCGATTCAAGGTCTCTTCTACCAAAACTCAGATGAAGCGGTTGAATTTAACAAGCACGTCTTGCTTGTTGCAGGTAAACATTCAAAAGTCTCTTACTTAGAGCGTTTTGAAAGTCTTGGCAATGGCAGCGAAAAAAGCACAGCTAATATCGCGGTTGAAGTGGTCGCCCTTGAAGGCTCACAAGTTAAGTTCTCAGCCATTGACCGCTTAGGCAGTAATTTAACAACTTTCATCAGCCGTCGTGGTCGTTTGCAAAAAAATGCAACGATTGACTGGAATCTTGGCGTGATGAACGAAGGTAATGTCATTGCAGATTTCGATAGCGACTTGGTCGGAGAAGGTAGCCATGCTGAACTTAAAGCAGTGGCGATTTCATCTGGTAAACAAATCCAAGGTATCGATACACGTGTGACCAACTATGCGCCACATTCTATCGGACATATCCTACAACATGGTGTTATTTTGGAAGCTGGTACCTTGACATTTAACGGTATTGGCCACATCATTCGTGGTGCTAAAGGTGCTGATGCACAACAAGAGTCACGTGTCTTGATGTTATCAGACAAAGCACGTTCAGATGCCAACCCAATCTTGTTAATTGATGAGAATGACGTAACAGCTGGTCATGCTGCCTCTATCGGTCAAGTTGACCCAGAAGATATGTACTATCTGATGAGTCGTGGTATCGACAAAGATACTGCAGAACGCTTAGTCGTTCGTGGCTTCTTAGGTGCAGTTATCGGTGAAATTCCAGTTAAAGAAGTCCGTCAAGAAATGATTGACGTGATCGAAAGTAAATTAGACAAACGTTAAGTATATAACGGATAGAAGTCGTGTCAAGAAGTATCAGCGTTTGAATTTTTCAGCTAGTTTGAAATCTATGAGGGCTTATGATCGTTAACCTGATATAAAAAACTTAACTTGGGACCTTATCCCTTTGTATAGGATAGAAGTGAGACAAAATGAGCCTAGAGATAGAAAAAATTAGACGTGACTTTCAGATTTTAGACCAAATCGTTAATGATGAACCCCTGGTTTATCTCGATAGTGCCGCAACCACACAAAAACCTAAACAGGTGCTAGATGTCATGCGTCGCTATTACGAACAAGATAACGCCAATGTCCACCGCGGGGTACATACCTTGGCTGAACGGGCAACGGCTGACTATGAAGCAAGTCGTGATAAAGTACGTGCTTTTCTAAATGCCAACTCTCGTAAGGAAATTTTATTTACGCGTGGGACAACAACTGGCTTGAACTGGGTCGCAAAGTTTGCGGAACAGTTACTACAACCAGGTGATGAAGTCGTTATCTCGATCATGGAACACCATTCAAACATCATCCCTTGGCAACAGGCAGTCGCTAAAACAGGTGCTGTTTTGAAATTTGTCTATCTAAAAGATGGTGAATTGGATATGGCTGACCTTGAAGCCAAAATAACAGATCAGACAAAATTTGTCAGTATCACGCATGTCTCAAATGTGCTAGGTGTCATTAATCCTGTTAAGGAAATTGGTCAGATTGCCCATCGTCATGGTGCAATCATGGTCGTTGATGGTGCCCAATCAGCTCCCCACATGCAAATCGATGTCGTAGATCTAGACTGTGATTTCTTCACCTTATCTGGTCACAAGATGGCTGGACCAACTGGTATCGGTGTTTTATATGGTAAGGCAGACCTGCTTAACCAGATGAATCCGATCGAATTTGGCGGTGAGATGATCGATTTTGTCTATGAACAAACAGCGACTTGGAAGGAACTGCCTTGGAAATTTGAAGCAGGGACACCGAATATCGCGGGATCTATCGGTCTTGGGGCAGCAATAGACTATTTGACTGAAATCGGCTTGGCTGATATTCATCAACACGAACAAGACTTGATTAACTATGTCATGCCAAAATTGCGTGAGATTGACGGTCTAACGATTTATGGACCCGTTGATAATACCCGACGTGGTGGTGTTATCGCCTTTAATATCGATGGTTTACACCCACATGATGTGGCGACAGCCCTTGACATGGAAGGGGTCGCTGTTCGTGCAGGTCACCATTGTGCACAGCCTTTAATTAACTATTTAGAGGTACCAGCTACAGCACGCGCAAGTTTTTATCTCTATAATACCTTTGCTGACTGTGATAAGTTAGTAGAAGCGATTAAATTAACCAAGGAGTTTTTCAAACATGGCACTATCTAAACTTGATAACCTCTATCGTCAGGTGATTCTTGATCATTCTAGCCGACCACATCACTACGGTGAATTACATGGTGGTGAGACGGTCGACCTAAATAACCCAACCTGTGGTGATGTCATTAAACTGACCATGCAGGTGGATGATGACCGCATCACAGACATCGCCTTTAATGGCTCTGGATGTAGTATTTCAACAGCCTCAGCGTCTCTCATGACCGATGCAGTTATCGGTAAAACAAAGGCAGAAGCCCTTGAATTAGCAGATATCTTCTCAAAAATGGTACAAGGTGAAGTTGACGCACGTCAAAAGAAATTAGGCGATGTGACCCTTTTATCGGGTGTGGCTAAATTTCCACAACGTATCAAGTGTGCGACATTAGCGTGGCATGCTTTAGAAAAAGCTGTTGAGAGCGAAAATGATAGCGCGGCCATCGGCCACCTGTCAGGACATTAAGAAAGTTAAGATGACACAAAACAAACAAGCATTAACCTTTGATATCAAACGTAAAATACCAAATACTTTAGCTAGAAGTGGCACGATTTCGACACCACATGGTGACATTCAAACACCAGCTTATATCGGTGCAGCCACAGCCGCAACCATGAAAACCCTGACCAATGCTGAGATTGATGCACTTGGTGCCCAATCTATTTTATCGAATACCTACCATCTGATGTTAAGACCAGGTGCAGATTTGATGGAAAAAGCGGGTGGTATCCACAAGTTTATGAACTATCATAAACCCATGTATACCGATTCAGGTGGCTTTCAAGTCTATTCACTTGGCATGGCCTATAAAAAAGGCCTAGATGCGACCAGTCATACGACAAAAGGCTCATCTGAAAATGCTGTCATGAGTGCTGATCAGCTGACTAAAGTAGATAAAGAAGGCGTGTGGTTTAAGAGTCATCTTAACGGCGATAAGATTTTTATGACACCTGAGTACTCGATGGAATTACAACATCAGATTGCTGCAGATGTTCATATGGCATTTGACGAGTTGACATCACCTTTGTCTGGACGTGAGCAGATCAAGTCTGCGCTTGACACGACACATGCTTGGGCTGAACGCTCACTCCGTCGCCATGTTGCACTGAATGCTGTCCATGCTGAAAAAGGGGAGAATCAACAAGCCTTATTTGGTGTCGTACAAGGCGCCAGAGAAGAAGACTTCCGCTATGAAAGTGCAGGCTTCTTAGGTGGGTTGACACTTGAAACTGGCGAGCAGTTTGACGGCTTTGGTATCGGTGGTACCTTCCAACCAGAAGAACTACCAGATGTCCTGACTTGGATAAATGAAACCTTGCCTGAAGGTAAGCCCCGTCATCTACTAGGTATGGGTGCACAACCGGCAGACCTATTCTTAGGTGTTGAGTTTGGCTGTGATACCTTTGACTGTGTGGCACCAACACGTCAAGGTCGAAATGGTGCGATTTTCACTTATGACGGTCGGATCAATATCACCAATAAGCGATTTGAAGATGATTTCACGCCTATTGATAGCGAATGTGATTGTTATACCTGTTTGAACCATACTAAAGCCTATATCCGTCATTTGTTTAAGGCAAATGAAGTAACAGGTATGGTGCTAGCAAGTATCCATAATGAACGATTTGTTGTCAAAACGGTAGAAGATATCCGTCAAAAATTAAACGAATCAGACGCTGCCTTCTGGGCCTATAAACGTGACTTCCTTGTTAGATATTATGGACAAGAACGTGCACAAGATTTCCTCTATACCAGTCCAAAAGACTGGCAATGAGATCGGTTAAAACCGTAAACGTTATAAAAATGAAAGGTAGCAAAACAGATGGCAGAAGATATAATTAAACCAAATATTGAAGAAGTTGACTTAGGCGATTACCAGTTTGGTTTTCACGATGACGTGACGCCTATCTACTCGACTGGTCGCGGATTAACTGAACAAGTCGTAAGAGATATTTCAGCATCTAAACAAGAACCAGAATGGATGCTCGATTTCCGCTTGAAAGCACTCGAAGCTTACCATAGAATCCCACTACCTAAATGGGGACCAGATTTATCGCAAGTTAATTTTGATGATATCATTTATTTTCAAAAAGCGTCAGATAAACCAGCCCGTTCATGGGATGATGTTCCTGAAAAAATCAAGGAAACCTTTGAACGTATTGGTATTCCAGAAGCTGAACGTGCTTATTTAGCCGGTGCTTCTGCCCAATATGAGTCAGAAGTCGTTTATCACAACATGAAAGACGAATTCACAAAACTGGGGATTGTCTTTACAGATACAGACTCAGCGTTGAAAGAATATCCTGAAATTTTCAAGAAGTATTTTGCGAAACTTGTACCACCAACTGATAACAAATTAGCTGCTTTAAACTCAGCTGTTTGGTCAGGTGGGACCTTTATCTACGTACCAAAAGGTATCAAAGTGGATATTCCTTTGCAAACCTATTTCCGAATTAACAATGAAAATACGGGTCAGTTTGAACGAACATTGATCGTTGTTGATGAAGGTGCTAGTGTGCATTATGTTGAGGGCTGTACAGCACCAACCTATAACAGTAATTCACTCCATGCTGCCGTTGTTGAGATATTTGCCCTTGATGGTGCTTATGTCCGTTACTCAACCATCCAAAACTGGTCTGATAACGTCTATAACTTGGTAACAAAACGTGCCCGTGCTTTGTCAAATGCGACAGTAGAGTGGATCGATGGTAACTTAGGTGCAGCCATTACCATGAAATACCCAGCTGTTTACTTAGATGGCCCTGGTGCTCGTGGTACGATGCTTTCTATCGCCTTTGCTAACCGCTCACAAGTACAAGATACAGGCGCTAAAATGATCCATAATGCACCGAATACCTCTAGCTCGATCGTCTCTAAATCGATCGCTAAAGGTGGTGGTGAAGTCAACTACCGTGGTCAGGTGACATTTAATGCAGCCAGCAAAAAATCAGTCAGCCACATCGAGTGTGATACGATCATTATGGATGACCAGTCTAAATCAGACACGATTCCATTTAATGAAATTCACAACTCACAAGTTGCTCTTGAGCATGAGGCAAAAGTCTCTAAAATCTCTGAGGAACAACTCTACTACCTCATGAGCCGTGGCCTCAGTGAATCTGAAGCAACCGAAATGATCGTCATGGGATTCGTAGAACCCTTTACCAAAGAACTCCCAATGGAATATGCAGTTGAGCTTAACCGCTTGATTTCATATGAAATGGAAGGTTCAGTGGGTTAATAGAACAAAGCTATGCAAATGTTGTGTTTGCTGGCTTTATTTGTTTGGGCTGGAGTTTTAGAAGACAAATACTTAGTAATATAATGATCCTTGTCAACGCACTCCCAAACCATTCTGAATCGATCTAGGATATCATAATTATACCGTCCAAAAAAACTCTAACTTCATTTATT
>artificially_reared_1__coassemble_208_pt1 | contig 33295 bp, 34 predicted proteins | sample artificially_reared_1__metabat2_low_PE_008 | metagenome-assembled genome bin artificially_reared_1
CATTTTATTATTTGTTTTTCTTGTAATCTACACCGCTAGTCTGATTTTTCCTTATCATTTTCTGATATAATAGACATAAGTTATGAAAATTTTATTATATTTGGAAGCCGAAAAATTCCTACGTAAATCGGGCATTGGCCGCGCAATCTATCATCAAAAACGCGCATTAGAGATTGCTGGCATTGACTATACAACAGATCCTCACGAGGATTTCGACATTGCACATATTAATACCTACGGCATCAAGAGCGTCATGCTGCTTTTTCGCGTTAAGCGAATGGGGAAAAAAGTCATTTATCACGGTCACTCGACAGAAGAGGACTTTAGAAATTCTTTTATTGGGTCAAATCTACTAGCACCGCTTATCAGAAGATATCTTACCTTCTTGTATAGTCGTGCTGACCTCGTGATTACACCCACGGAGTACTCTAAGAAACTGATCTCATCTTATGGTGTAACAGTACCCATTATCGCCATTTCAAATGGAATTGACCTCACTAGATACAGTCGATCTATCGAAAAAGAGCTTGCTTTTAAAAAGCATTTTAAAATAGAGAATTCGCAAAAAATCGTCATGTGTGCAGCCCTTTACTTCAAGCGAAAGGGCATCGATGATTTCGTCAAAGTCGCTGAGATGATGCCTGATGTCAGGTTTATCTGGTTTGGAGAAACAAACCTATGGACAATCCCACGTTCTGTAAGACGACTCGTCACAAAAAATCACCCCGCAAATGTCGAATTCCCTGGTTATATAAAAGGGGACGTCTATGAGGGTGCTATGACAGCAAGTGATGTCTTCTTCTTCCCTTCAAACGAAGAAACTGAAGGTATTGTTGTCCTAGAAGCACTTGCTTCAGATCAACATGTAGTTGCACGTGATATACCAGTCTATGAAGGTTGGCTTGATAATACCTCAGCAACACTCGTCTCAAGTAATGACGCATTTGCATCGGCACTTAGAGATGTATTAGCTGGTAAGATTGATAAACGTACAGCCGGTTATCAGGTCGCAGAAAGTCGCTCTATCGAGAATATCTCATCCCAATTAGTAGCCGCTTATCAACAAGTTTTAGGACAGTAATGATGCGTATTGTGTCATTACGGTAAAGCAACATCCAGCCACTTACTTGAAGCATCGACTATTGTTTGTGCTATCCATTCTTTGATCACTAAAGGAGTAATTATGAGAATTGGTCTTTTCACTGACTCTTACTTACCACAAGTTTCTGGCGTTGCAACGTCTATAGAAACCTTAGCCAACCAACTCACAAGTATGGGACATAATGTCTTTATTTTCACGACAACAGATCCGCAAGTTGACCCCGAAAATGATGAAAAAAATGTGATTCGCTTACGGAGTATTCCGCTAATCTCATTGGCCGAACGCCGCATTGTCCTCAAAGGGGTCGTTGCTGCCTATCAAGTTGCGCAGACTTACCATCTTGATATCATCCATACACAAACTGAATTCGGAGTTGGCATGCTTGGTAAATTGGTTGCCCGACAACTCAAGATACCAGTCATTCATACACTTCATACTAAGTATGAAGACTACGTGCATTATATTGCAAAGGGACGAATTATTAGACCAGGCATGGTCAAGTATATCATCAAAAACTATCTACATGGTGTAGACGGTGTGATTGCACCTAGTGATATCGTAATGGATACAATCAATCAATACGGTGTGTCAATCGAAAAACGCGTTATCCCAACTGGCATAAAATTAGATAAATTTGTCCGACCAGAGATTACTCAAGCAGATGTTGCTGAACTACGTACAAGTATTGGCATTAAACAACAGGATATCATGTTGTTATCTTTATCACGTTTAGCTGAAGAAAAAAATATTCAAGCAATCATCACTAAGCTTAGTACGATTCGTGACCAAGTATCAGTCAAACTTGTGATTGTCGGTAGCGGACCCTACCAGGACAAGCTACAAAAACTTGTTTCTGATCTTAACCTGACTGATATCGTTGTATTTACTGGCCTAGTTGATAACAGTCAGACAGCCTATTACTATAAAGCTGCCGATTTTTTCATCTCAGCTTCTACCAGTGAAACACAAGGCTTAACTTATATTGAAGCACTTGCCTCAGGAACCCCAGTTTTAGCAGCTGATAATGCCTATCTCAGAACCTTAATTACTGATCCTGCCTTTGGCTGTCTCTTTGAAGATGACACCCACATACCTGATACGATCTTAAAAGCTATTTCGACAACACCTGCTTTTGACCAGGCAAAATACAATCAAAAGCTTTATGCAATTTCAGCAGAATGTTTTGCTGCACGTGTTTATGAGTTCTATCTAGATAAGATTATCTCAAATAATCACTATTTAGCCCAAAAAGGAGAATCCATACCCAGACAAACAGCTAGACTATTTCGACAAGCGCCTGCTAAAACGGTCAAAACAGTTGTTAGAACACCAAAAAAAGTCGCCTATTTTGCAAAAAAAGCAATCAAACATGCCAAAATTCTAAAGAAGTATGGTAAAATAAAGTTAAAATAAAAATAGTGATTTAAGCAACAAAATCATCTCACTATTTAAAATAAAGGACTCTGTAAAAATGAAATCTCATCTCTCTGCTATTATCAATCGACTAGAAAAACTTATTGACTCTGGTGATCCTAAAGACACCTTTAACTTCGAAAAAAACGAAGAAGTACAAATCACTGTTAGCTTTGATGGCGACAATCAAGTCTTTATCGTCAAGTATCCAAAAATCAAAGAAACTTCAGATTTTGATAGCATCGACTTGGTTGCGATGGAAGTTTTTGATCTAATTTATTAAACAACAAAAAAATGCCTATCAGTCCAAAGCAACTGGTAGGCATTTTTATGTTATAAAAAGACGCCTTTTTCACGTAAAAATGCTTCTTTTTTTGCGCGCTGTTTCAACGTTTTTTTAAACCAGTACTCTCGACTCATGGCTTGTGACTTATCTGTAAAGAGTTCCGAGTAGATCAGCTGAACTGGACGTCTTGGCTGGGTATACTTAGCTCCTTTACCAGCATTATGTGTCTCTAGTCGCTTTTGTAAATCAGTCGTATAGCCCCCATAAAGTGTCTTGTCGGCACATAAAAGGACATAAAAATAATGATTAGCCATAATAAATATGATGTACCTCATCTGTATAACTACCGTCTAGCTTATGGATGATGAGCGGTGGCAGGAATTTCTCACCACCTGGTTTCCCATCCTTAATGGCATCGATCAATAGGATATTGGCATCTCGATTTGCTTTAGGATAGACAAACTGGATCCGTTTTGGTACAAGATGGTATTTTTTCATCGTCTCTATGATTTCAAAAAAACGATCTGGCCTATGCACCATAGCGAGATGACCATTTGTCTTTAGCAATTGCTGACTAACCTTACAAATCATATCCAAATTCGTCGCTAATTCGTGGCGAGCCAATAGATAGTGCTCACTTTCATTGACACGAGATTTTTCATCTAACTTAAAATAGGGCGGGTTACAAAAAATCAAGTCAGTGCTGGATGGGTTAACATGCCTTAAGGTATTTGCCAAATCATCATGAATCACTTTCACTTGCTCGCCTAAGTCATTTAATGCAACCGAACGCTGGGCCATATCTGCCAGACGTTCTTGTAGTTCGACTTCTAGGATAGTTGCGGTTGTACTGCTACTTGCAAATAGACCGACAGCCCCATTTCCGGCACATAAGTCAACAATTTGCCCACGTTTAGGAATATTGGGAAAGCGACTTAGAAGAACTGCATCTATAGAATAAGAAAAAACATCACGTGACTGAATGATTTTAACATCATTAGTCGCGAGTTGATCGATTCTTTCATTAGGGTTAAGTATTGGTCGTATGGTCATTTCTTTATTATAACAAAATAGCAAAAGTTTCGGATGCCATTTGCTATACACCATATGGTAGTTAGCGTATTATTTGATTATCCTTCTCAAAATGACTGACAGAACACCCCATACAATGGCACTCATCACGAGCGTAATCCCCCAGCCAAAGACATTATGTTCTAAAGGTAATGGCATATTCATACCAAAGAATCCTGTAATAATTGTTGGAATCGTCATTAAAATAGACAAAACTGTCAATATTTTCATGGTATCATTCAAGTTATTGTTGAGGATATTATTATAAGTACCCGACAATTGTTGTAAAATTTGTGACGATAGTTGTGCCATTTCAGATAACTGCTTTGTTTCAATCAGGACATCATCTAGTCGTTCTTTTTCAACTTCTGTTAGTAGTCTAAAGATTTGGTGGGCTTTGACTTGCTCAATCAAAACAACATTTTGCTTAGATGACGAGACAAGATAGATGATACCTGTATCCAAATCGGATAAGGATAAGAGATTTTGTTTCGTTGTTTTTTCTTTTAGCTTTGTATTGATTCGCTTAATGTCCTGATCCATTGCTTCCACATAAGGGAAAAAGGAATCAACAACCAGAAATAGACTGCTAAATAAGAAATGAAAGAGACTACTGATTTCTTTTGAAGCCACTTGCTTAATCATCATCTCACAAATATAATGATTATTTTGATTGGACACGGTTAACAGCGTATTATCTTTAACAATAAAGGTCATGGGAATCGTTTCGTAGTGATGCGCCACCTTAGTCCGATTTAAGACATTAAAGATTAAGACGAATGTGTTGGTTGCTTGATCATAATCTAGGTGAGCACGCTCATTTTTATCTAGCGAATAATCGACAATTTCTGCATCTATCTCATGGGTTTCATAAAATTGGCCTAGTGCTAGCTTATCGTTTGTCTTGATATTAATCCAATTCAACTCTTTTGTTAATTGTATATTGCGAATCATGTTAGTTTCTCCATTTTCTTATCTGATGGTTGACTTATTTTGCAAGGATCATGAGCCCTTTTAACATCTCAAAGCCATTTTTAAGATAAAATTGCTCTGCTGGATAGCCTGCCTCAGTATTGAGTATGATTGCACCTAGACTCTTGCGACTAATATCTGCCTCAATCAGCTGCATAAACTGGCTGCCAATACCCTGCCCTTGATAAGGGATACCAACACAAAATTGATCGATATAATACTCCATCCCATTTATCCAAGGCTTTTTAAAGCCAAGACTTAGTGCAATGACCGCTTCTCCAGCATATAAAACATAGCCAACAAAATAATTATTGGCCAGATGATTTTCAAAAAAAGTCTCGACTTGTTTTGTCGATTCAAATTTATCATACCAGGGTGCTTGCGTAAATGTATCAATAAATAATGCAACAGATGCAGCTAAATTACTGGCATCAAGCGGAGCTAGTTTAAGTGTCTTATCCATGGTTATCCCCTTGTCATTTTTTATCCTGTTAAACAATTCATTCTTATTCTATCACAACATTGCCTGATATGGCGATGCTTAACCCACCTCATTAATGGGTTATCCCACCGCTTACTTAAATAAATATGATAGAATTTAGCTATCAATCAAGAAAGAAGTCAATGATGACAGAAAAAAACTATATTGCAGATATGCGGGCCCTCGTCGGACATACGGGAATGATTTTTGTGACCGCATTTGGCGTGCTTTGGAATGATGGTCGTTCTGAAATTCTACTAGAACGACGGGCCGACTCTCCTGATACAGGTTGGGGATTCCCAGGTGGTTTTCTAGAGTACGGGGAATCACCTATGCAAGCTGTCGTTCGCGAATTTAAAGAAGAAACGGGTCTTGATGTCGAAGTTGTCCGAATTTTAGGGCTTTCTACGAATATCAATGATAAAAATGCATGGGGCGATGCACAGGAAAACATCGCCATTGGCTTTGAAGTACAGTTAGTCGGCGGCAGCATCCATGCAGATGGTGATGAAACACTGGAGGTGAAATTTATACCTGTTTCTCCGGAACCAAAGATGTTTGTTCCCCAAGCGCAACGCACCATGCATAAAATATTGACTGAAAATGAGGCTAGTGATAAAGCTTGGTTCCGTGAAAATGGACAATGAGGACAGCAATAAGTAGTCCTGAAAACTACTATTACACTATAAAATTAGTTAATAAAATCCAACTATTTCATATTTAATTACAGAAACTATTGAAGCGCTTTCAAAATAATGGTATACTGAAAGTGTATAAGAAGATTGTGACTGGTCATGCAGGCTATACCGATATACACAGATGTTTTATTTGTGTGTAAAAAGTATGGTCTTTTTTGCGTACAAAAATTGGGGAGAATTCGTAGCAGATGTCATCTTTATGACAATTGCCGTAAAAAATGAATCAAGAAAGGAGGTAAGCGATTGGAAATTGAGAAAATCATTAATAATAATATTATTCGCTCAAGTGATGACCTAAATCATGAAGTGCTTGTCATGGGGTGTGGTATCGGCTATCTAAAGAAAATGGGTATGGAGATTGACCCACAGAAAATCGATAAAATCTATCGACTACAATCCAAGCAAGCCCTAAGTAATCTTGAGACACTCTTCACAGGCCTACCCTTAGCAACAATTCAAGCAACAAATGACATTGTGGATTATGCTAAGACGTCTTTGGGCACTCAGTTGTCAGATAACATCTATTTGACACTCGCTGACCACATCCAATTTGCAATAGAGCGGGAAAAGGAAGGTCTGATAATCAAAAATGCCTTGCTATGGGAAATTAAACAATTTTACCACCATGAATTTATGATTGGGCAGGAATCATTAGAGATTATTCAACAAAAGCTTAAGATTAACCTACCCGAAGACGAGGCAGCCTTTATCGCGTTGCACCTTGTCAGTGCAACGCAAGATTATTCAGGTACATCACAAGCTAAACAAACGATGACCATGATTAAACAAGTTTTATCTATTATCAAATACCATTTTATCGGTATTGAATTAGATGAACATTCTCTGCACTATGACCGATTTATCACACATATGAAGTTCTTTATTCAACGTGTTTTTTCTGGTAATGAAATCAAGGAAGATGACGCTGATTTTCTAGTCATGCTTAAACAAAAGTACAAGGAAGAATATCTATGTACCTTAAAAATATACGACCATTTTTTAAAACACCATAGTATTCGCTTAACAAATGATGAAGTGATGTATCTGACAATTCATATCAGACGCATCACACAAAATTAAATACCCTAAAAAAGGAGGTGCTAATGGACTACAAAAAATTAGCCGACCAAGTGATTACACATGTTGGTGGGCAAAAAAATATTCAAAACTTAACCCACTGTGCCACTCGGCTTCGATTCAATTTAACTGATGATACCAATGTAAGCACCAATGATTTAAAACAACTACCAGGTGTACTAGGTGTCACTAAGGGTGGTGGTCAGTATCAAGTCATCATCGGTAACGATGTCGAAAAAGTATATGATATTATAATCGAGACACTGGGATTTTCAGATGGAGGCTCCGATGATAAAAAAAAGCAACATATCGGTACAAGGTTGATTGATATTATTTCAAGTATCTTTACACCGATTCTACCTGTCATCACAGCATCAGGGATGCTTAAAGCTGTACTAGCCCTTTGCACGGCCTTTAAATGGGTCGACCCTGTAACATCAACGGTTTATCAAGTCATTAACTTCATGGCTGATGCGGCTTTCTACTTTCTACCGATATTCTTGGCCATCTCTGCATCCAAGAAGTTTAAGTGTAACACTTACCTAGCAGCCATGTTGGGCGGGGTACTCTTACATCCAAACTTCATTGCTATGGTTACAGCGTCAAAAGAGAGTGGAAATGCCATCAAATTTGCCTTTTTACCTATCTACAATGCAAGCTATGCCTCAACCGTAATTCCGATTATCTTAACAGTCTGGTTCATGTCTTATATTGAGAGCTATGCGAAAAAATATTCACCTAAGATGATTGCCTTTTTTATAGTTCCGTTGATCACTGTGTTGATCACAGGACTAATTGCGCTAGTTATTTTAGGACCAGTCGGCTACGTCATCGGGAATTATATCGCGAGTGGCGTCATGTTTTTAGATAGAACAGCTGGCTGGCTAGTGCCCACTCTCTTAGGTGCTTGCTTCCCACTACTGGTGATGACTGGCACACATTATGGTATTATACCAATCGGTGCTAACAATATCATGACACTTGGGTATGATGCCATGATTGGCCCAGGAAACCTGCCCTCAAATATCGCCCAAGGTGGTGCGGCACTTGCCGTCGGTATCAAGACTAAAAAAAGTGACATCAAGCAGCTAGCATTTTCTAGTGGCATCACTGCCGTATGTGGGATTACTGAGCCTGCACTATTTGGGATAAATGTCCGTTTTAAAACACCACTATATGCTGCCATGGCAGGTGGTGGTGCAGGCGGTTTGTTCATCGGTTTGATGGGGGTTAGACGGTTTGCCTCTGGCTCTCCCGGTCTCTTAACCCTACCCGTCTACATAGGTGATAAAGGCCTGACCAATATCATCAATGCCTGCATCGGCTGTGGGATTGCCTTTATCGTCTCCTTCATCATTTCTTATCTCTTGTTTAAGGAGCAGAAGTCTATAGCTACAATACAAGAAACTGAACAAGCTACTAATGAGCAGACAGCCGTAAACAAGCAAAGCGTCACAACAATCATGGCACCTGTATCTGGAAAGCTAGTTCCGATCAAGCAAGTAAAAGATGACGTCTTCTCTATGGAAATGATTGGTAAGGGCTGTGCAATCATACCAGACGACAAGCTGTTTGTATCTCCTGTAAAAGGAAGCGTAACAGCTTTATACAAAACCAACCATGCCATTGGGATAAAATCTGACCACGGAGTCGAGGTACTAATTCATATTGGTCTTGATACCGTCAAACTAGATGGCCAATTCTTTTGCGCACAGATCAAGGTAGGAGATCAAGGTAGGAGATCAAGTCGACATCGGTACCCCACTTATGATCGTAGACCTGGACGCCATCAAAGCTGCTGGGTATGACATCATAACCCCTATCGTCATTACCAATGCTTCTGATTACACAGAAGTCTTGCCTATTACACCCACTATTGTAAGTCGTGAGCAAGTAATCCTGAAAGTGATTAGATAGAATTCATTTAAGCCTAAAAAAATGAGATTTTAAAACCGAAAGTCTCAAACTGTAAACACCCCCACCAAATAAGATGGTGGGGGTGTTTACGGTTTGACAGGGGTGTCCTAAGACACCCGCTTTTAGGTCTTAATTGTTTACAAATCCTGCGATTTTTCGACTAATTTGAAACTGGACCAAGGTTGAATAGCATCAAGGAGTAGCAACTCTTCTTCAACAATATGGCCAACAACGTTCAACCGATGTTTATCATTTGGCATTGCCTGTAAAGCAATTTCTGTTTCTCCTTTATACTGGCCAAAATGTTCATTACCAATTAACACATCTCCTCGCTTTATCTCAGTTGTATGATGAGCTGGGAAATCTTTATGCTTGAAAACAACACGGGTCATGGTTGAGCGTAAAAGATAGGCACTTTTATCGCCTCTATAAAAATGAGGAAAATCAAACAAATTGATCCGTTCATCTTCAGTGATATCACCTACCGCAGAGACCTGTAGCGCTAGTACCGGTGAAAAAAATGTGTCACTCATCAGACGCAACTCTGCTTCACTTGCATACGCATTCCCGATGATGATATCATCGATTGTCCCCATTAACATTAGCTGTTTCACTTGGGTAAGGAGAGGTAAATGACGATGGCTTTCCAAAGTGCATAAGCCATCCATGATTGGCCACGGACCAAATGCTGCAGACTGAGCATTTACAAAAGCAGCTGTATTTAACCCATACTTATTAAAACGGGCATTACAGGCAATAAAGTGATCCGTATCTAATCCTGAAAATGCCATTGGATAGAAATTATGTGAGGCAATCAAGTTGTCTTTTTTGGGAGAATACGACATGATATTATCCACATAATTCGTTCCTGAGCTCATATTGATCTCTATTTTTAAACCATATGGATTTCTTGTCATTTTTGCTTCTTCATGTCCAGTAAAGCCGACATCCAGTCGAACACCATCAGCACCTAGCTCATGGAAAAAACTCAAGTCCTCATATGAAATGGCTAATGTGTCAAAAAGACGCGGGGAAATATCTACCATGACTGACATTTCTAACTTATTGGCATAGTCCACAACTTTTTTAAAATTATTGAGTATCTTTTCTTTATCACCATTGATTTCTAGTAATGAGGTAAAGACCCGCTTAAACCCATATTGATGTGCTAAATCCAGATAAGCTGCATCTTTCTCAAATGATGATTTTTCTGGATAAATTGATATCCCTATTCTTCCCATGTTAACTCCTTTTATCTCACATCCGTGATTTTTCCTAAAATAACAGCATGTCGCGCACCTGTGGCTGAAGGGACGTTATTAGCTGTATGTTCAAGTGTATACTTCCCTAAAACAGCCATAGCAATAGCTTCTTTAGCTTCTGATGAATAGCCCAATGCTTCTTGCGTTAGGACATCGCATTGACTTTCTAAGCGAATCCAATCCATCAATGTTTTGTTATACGCGCCGCCGCCTGCGACAATCACTTCTAACTGCTGCTTAGAAAAAGTGGCAAAGGCCTGACATAATGATTTTGCTGTAAACGCTGTAAAAGTTGCGACCCAATCTTCTGGCAAAAGGTGATAAGCCTGAAATAGGGCCTCTGTCATCTCTTCTCCAAACATTTCTCTTCCTGTCGTTTTAGGATACTGCTGAGATAAATAGGGATGGTCCATCAACTCATTTAAGAGGGACTGATTAACCTTGCCACTCGCTGCAATTTTGCCACCATCATCATATTTTTTTTGATAAAATTTTTGCATGGCTGCATCGATCATCATGTTACCTGGACCTGTATCAAAGGCAATAATTGATGACAAGTTACCATCTCTTGCTAAAATTGTAAGATTAGCAATGCCGCCAATATTGACTAATATGCGATCTTTTTCGCTAGAATGATAGAGCTGATACTCAGTAAAGGGGACAATTGGTGCACCCTGACCACCAGCTGCAATATCGGCCTCTCTAAAATTGGATAGCGTTTTGACGCCTGTTATTTCAGTAATTTCTGCCGACTCACCTATTTGAAGAGTAGAGGGAAACTCTGAAGTGGGATCATGGTAAATCGTCTGACCATGATTGGCAATATAGGCAATATCAGCTCCAGAAAGATCATGTTTCTCCATCATTTGCTTAGCCGCTTTGCCATACAATTTGCCTAACTCGACATGCAACTGACAAATAAGCAAGACATTACTGTGTTTAAGAGACATGGCATCTCGAATACGCGCCACTGTTTTTTCTTGATAGGGGTGTGTCACAAAATCAAGAAGTGACACACGAATACTTGCTTCTTTTTTATCACTTATCTCAACCAAAGCAACATCTATACCATCTAAACTCGTGCCACTCATCATACCAATTGCAAGCATCTGTTCTCCTCTCTCGTCCAGTAATAATATACTGCTTTTGTTGGTTCAACCACCTCTTTTAACAGGGTGACATCAGGCAGCTGCTCAAGTAGCGCTGCTAAAACGACTGGATTTTTCACAAGAACACTTCCAGAAAAAGCAAACAAGAAATTCGGAGTAAAGGCTAAGCGATTCAAAATGAGTTTGACTTGTTTAGCCAGTGCCCTAGCCGCTTTTTTTAAGAGCCATATCGCCTCATTATTTTCATTTTCTGCTAATTGACTGACCCAAAGTGCATATTCTGCAACCTCTTGCTTGGTCAAAGTGTAAAACTTTCTGATTAAATCGTAAGCATTTGCCTCTGACACACCTTCACTAGTCAAAAAGGCTTGATAAAAAGGAGATATTGGTTGCTTGGTGTCAATAAAGTATGTTAAGCCCTTAAACAATTCATAGCCTATCCAATACGCACTGCCTTCATCACCTAATAAATGGCCGTAGCCACCGACACGTAATACTGTATCTTGTTTTTGACCGTAAACGACTGACCCAGTACCGGATATAACAAAAACACCATCTCGCCCTTTCAATGCTGCAACCATACCCAGGTAGCCATCATTGATGACAGCTACTTGTTGCAGTATAGGAAATTTTATTTCAAGAGAGCGTTTAACCTGCTTACTTTTATTTGAGATATCAATACCAGCCATGCCAAGTAGTAAGCTAATCTGATCTGTCTCTGATACTTGTTCAAGACACTGCGCGATAGCGTTTGTTACATTTTGTAGGGCAATCGCTTCATTGACAATTATATTACCATGTCCCTGAATCGATTCATATAACATTACACCCGCGGCATCGTATAGGACAGCACGCGTTTTAGTTGCTCCAGCGTCAACACCTAAAAACTTACTTGCCATTTTTTGTCTCACGAATGGCCACAAGCTTTTTCTCATTTATGGCATCATGGATAGCCATCGCTTGCTCAATTGCAATTCTGGTCATTTCAAAGAAAACCATAGCATCAAAAATGGCAAAGGCAATCAGAACTGTTCTGATGGGTGCAACTTTTTCTGGTACAACTAAAATGCCTAGTGCTAAAAATAGCATACTTGCAATACCCCATAACCACCGATTTTTGACATATTTATGCTTAAAGTTGGGCATGTTACTGACAATTTTTTTCGCACCAATGATCAAGGTTACTGTCGCAAGAAAAAATAAAATACCGTACATCACTTCTCCCTTATCTATTACAGAAATACAGGATCCTATTTATATAGTCCCTGTAGTTAACTATTTCTATACTGCTGCTTCTACCGATTTTTTCATTGTCGCTTTTGCTTCTTCATCCAACATTTGTTTATCATACATCTTAACAAATGGATAGTAGATCAAGCCAGCAATTGTTAAATTGACCAGGACTAGTATCACAACTCTCCAGTCATTTCCTGTTGCAAGATAGGCACCAACTGGTGCGGGTAGCGTCCAAGGGACATTGGCAACAAAGCCATTCACTAGTCCTAATTTTACTGCACCATATGAGGTAATCGTTAAAATAATTGGATTGACAATAAAGGGAATTGTAAAGATAGGATTCATCATTAACGGCATCCCAAAAATAAGGGGTTCATTAATATTAAATACACCAGGTAGAATACATAACTTTGCCATGTCACGAAGATATTTTGCCTTACAAGTAAAGAGTATGATAACAAGAGACAGTGTAACACCTGCCCCACCCATCGTAACCGTCCATTGATAGAATTGCTCAGGTGCAACATAAGGTAGTTTTGTTAACGGTTTTCCATCAGCCATAGCAGCCATATTGGCATCTAGCATCATCAACCACATTGGTCGAACGATTGAACCAATGATATTCATGCCATGCACGCCTGCTGCCCAGAGTAAATGAATAAATAGCATTGGTACAATAGCACCAAATATATTATTGCCCATGATATCAGCAATCGGTTTGAAGATATTCATAATGAATGTATTGATATCGAAATTCAATAGTACACGGACAATCCATAGAAAAATAATGATAAAACCGGCAGGAAATAAGGCGCCGAATGAGCGGCCTACTGCATCTGGTACACCGTCGGGCATTTTTATCGTAATATTATGCTCGATGAACCATCGATAAACCTCTACAGCAAAAATCATCGTTAAAATTGCTGAGAACATACCAGCGCCACCAAGGTATTGCATTGGTAATACCCAACCGATACCTTGACCTCCACCTTTAACCAGTGTTGCATCTACATTCAAGGGAACTGTCAGTGTTAAGAAAGCTGCCAATGATAAGACGCCACCAGTAACACCATCCAGCTTATAAGATTTAGCTAAAGAATCTCCCATGGCAAAAGAAGCATATATAGCCATTAACCCCATTGTAATCCGGAATGGAATCGTCAAATTACCTGTATACGGTGCAAGCCATGCTGCAACTGCTGGTATTGGGAAATTAGCAAATACTAAGATAAATGAGCCAATTAAAATGAGAGATAGTGTTGAAATAACTCCATTACGAATGGCAACCATGTGTCGCTGCATCCCAATTTTGGTCATCGGTGGCATCAATTTGAACTCGATCCATTTAAGAAAAGTTTGCATAAAGGTTTCTCCTTAATTATATAAAATATTAGTTAATCGCCTGTCTAACAAATCCATTTGAAGCCTCAAGTTTTTCCTCGGCTTCTTTTTTTGATAATCCCGTCAAGATCATGACAATAGCAAGTTTAACATCGTGATCCGACGCATTAAACATCAGCTCAGCACCTTTGTAATCAACCCCTGTTGCTTCCATGATAATTAGTTTTGAACGCTCTACTAATTTTTCATTAGTCGCTTTCACATCAACCATGAGATTGTTGTAAACTTTTCCAACACCAATCATAGAGAGTGTCGAAATCATATTCAAAATTAATTTTTGAGCTGTTCCTGCTTTAAGCCGCGTCGACCCTGTTAAAAATTCTGGCCCACAGTCAACTTCAATAGACACATCTGCATGTTTAGCAACATCAGACGCTAAGTTGCATGAAATAGATGCCGTTTGTGCGCCTACTTCATTCGCATAATCAAGTCCGCCGATCACATAAGGCGTCCTACCACTTGCAGCGATACCAATCACAACATCATTTGCTGTTAGACTTAAGGCTTTCAAATCTTGTCTACCAAGCGCAACATTATCTTCTGCCCCTTCAATAGCTACCGTCATTGCAGCTTTCCCACCAGCAATAACGCCAACTACCATATCCGGACTTACCCCAAAAGTCGGGATACACTCTGCTGCATCAAGTACCCCCAATCTACCACTAGTTCCTGCCCCAATATAGATTAAGCGCCCTTTTTGTTGAAATGTATTCACAACCAACTTGATAACGCTTTCAATTTGAGGTAAACATCTTTCAACCGAAAAAGCGACTTTCTTATCTTCTGCATTCATCAGTTTCAACGCTTCAGCCACAGGTATTTGATCTAGCCCTTCAGTTGCTTCATTTCTTCTTTCTGTAACTAAATTTTCTAGTATAACCATCCAACACTCCTTTTTGTAAATTTTATTCCACATCTGTATCATATCATATATGAAATTTTATTTCAAGCGGATTTTCAAAAAAAAGAGGCTTATCGTCTCATTTTTTTTCAAGTTTATTGATTGCATTTAAAGAGGCTATTATTGACTCTTGAGAACGAACAAAATTTTGACTCACATAAACATAAAAAAGTAAATCAACCAAATAGATTTGAGCCATCATAGAGATTGTAGCAGCCTGACGGAACTGAAAATTTTCTCCTGAAATTGAGATTAACGGATAATCGACTTGTTTTGCTAAACTTGAGTCTGCCTTGCCAGTTATGGCAATAGAAAGGATACTTTGTTCCTTTGCTAGACTAAGCATCTCCAATACTTCTCGAGATTCTCCTCTGTCACTTATCGCTATAAAAAGTTTTTTTTGATGGTTATTTGTTAAAATGACTGCCGCAGAATGCGTATTATCCTCGCAAATAACTGTTTTTCCTAGCCGATTCAATTTTTGCGTAAGGTCTTGTGCAACCAAATGGGAAGCACCGATACCAAAAATAAAAACAAGTTGAGATTCCTCAATTAATTGGGCTACCTTTAAAAGCGACTCATTTGATAAGTGCTCATTGACTAACTCAGTCATATGATTAATACGCGCTTTTAGCTTAGACTTAATAGAATCAACTGCTTCATTTGGTCGCAACTCTTGAAAGTCTGTCTCAGATTGAGAATTAGCACGCCAAATAGAGAGTAGCTGCTTTAAATGAGGCACCCCATCTAACCCCATTGATTTGACAAATCGAATGACAGTTGCAGGTGATACCCCACTATTTTTAGCTATCTCTTGTGTACTAAGTGTGATGACTGACTCTGGCGCTTGCAGTATATAGTCGCCAACTTTTCTCTCATTTTGTGATAAATGCGCTAAATGAGATTGAATTTCTAGTAAAATATTCATGAGCTCATTATACCATAACAACAAGCGAAACTAAGCAAAACACATTGGCGCGCTTACAACAAATAGATGACCGTCATAGCAGACAATACCTATATAACTATTGCCCTAAAAAATCGATAACCTCTATCAAGTACATACCAAATAATCGTGATTTGCCACTTGCTGATCATAGTGTTTCCCAGTAGCAAACACACTTTTTAGCTTAGAAATGGTAGAATGGGCTAAAATGGAGGTCTTTATGCTGTCGTCTCATGTCATCTTAACGTTTCTCACCTATTTCCCCATCTATGCCTTTCTTGGCTGGTGCTTAGAAGTGATTTATGCATCGGTCAATACCGGTAAATTTGTCAATCGTGGTTTTTTAAACGGTGCTGTTTGTCCCATATATGGGGTTGGTGCTGTCTTACTCATTATTTTTCTAACACCACTTTCAAACCACTTACCCCTTCTATTCCTGGCATCAGTTACGATTGCAAGTCTCCTTGAATTGGTGGGTGGCTATATGCTAGAAAAACTATTTCATATGAGATGGTGGGATTATACTGAGGAACCTTTTAATATCGGCGGATTCATCTGTTTAAAATTCTCTCTCATGTGGGGACTTGCTGGCGTTTTCCTGATGAAACTCATACAGCCAATGATCGCTGGGATCCTAAGACATCTACCTGCAACACCAGTTTTGCTCATTATTTGTATCTTCTACCTGATTTTAATCACAGACTGTTTGATCACAATTATTGCTATCGCACATCTCAACCGAGATTTGAAACAAGTCCATGACCTATCACGACTGATACGAGCTGGGAGTGATACACTGGCAGAAAACCTTGGTACTTTCGCTGTCGATACGTCTGAAAAACTGGATAATCGTAAAGATGAACTTGTTGAAAACCTGACAAAAGAACTAGAAGAGCTGTTATCACATCAAACTAGAATTCGTGCACGCATTCTAAAAGCATTCCCAAATGCCAAACACGACAGGGATCGTCGTGCACTAGACACACTTAGAGCACGTTATGAAGCACGAAGAAAGAAATAAAAAGACCAGAAACAAGTTCGTTTCTAGTCTTTTTGATAATCCTAAGCTAATTACCAATCTGCTTAAGCTTATCCCATATCAGTTCATCGTGGCAGGCTTATGGTTGGTGTTCAAGAATAGAGAGAGTACACCTGTTCCTAAAAGAATAATTGCTGAGATGTAATACGGGAAAATATGGTTCAGGTCAAATAAATAACCTGCTGCTAATGGCCCTAGTATATTACCAAAACTCGTAAATGTTGAATTTAATCCATTTATCATCCCTTGTTGGTTACCCGCATGTTTAGAAAGATAGGTTGTAACTGCCGGTCTGAACAAGTCAAATGCTAGAAAGACAACAAAGGTCGAAAGGACAACAACCAGATGACTCTTTGTAAAGGCAATAATTGCAATGAAGACACCACTTGCAAAAAATGTTAATTGAATCAATCTAATTTCGCCAATTTTTTGAACAATCGCATCAAAGAAAAAGACCTGACAGATAAGCGCGATAATCCCGCTCACTGTAATGATCATGGCAATCTCACCTGTTGTAAATGAAAAGTTAGATGAGGCCATGATGCTGTAAATCGCTTCAAATGCTTGCAAGCCAAATGATGAAATGAGGATGATTGCAAAGAGCGAGGCAAAAATCGGCCGTTTTAAGGTCGAAAGAATTGAACCCTTGACAGATTCGCTCACCTTCTGGATATTTTTTTCTGGTTCTTTTAAGACCATTAATGTCAAAATAAAGCCAATCAAACTTAATAATGATGCCGCATAAAATGGGGCACGTATGCCCAAATAAGCAATAAGACCGCCAACACCAGGACCAATGATAAAGCCACCACTAATGGCTGCTGAGACGATTCCCATCGCCTTTGGCCGTTCTGCAATCGTCGTCATATCTGCTACATAAGCTGTTACAGCAGGCATAATTAAGGCTGCTGCAATCCCACCTAGACCCCGCGACACATAAAAGCCATTTTTAGATTGGGCTAAGCCAAATAGTAACTCAGATATTGAAAAGATGATCATACCTGTCGCAATTATTTTTTTTCTACCCATTCTATCTGATAGGATACCTGCCACTGGTGACATCAACAACTGTGTAATAGCAAAAATAGAAATCATCATCCCCATCGTGGTACCAGAAAAATTCATTTCATCTTTTAGCTGTGGAATGACTGGAATAACTAAACCAACACCCAAAAAGACTAGAAATAAATTGGAGATGGCTAAATACATCATACTTTTTTTATTTTTCAAAATTTCCTCCTCTATAAAAATAAAATATAAAAACAGCCACTAGGAATGGCCATCTTTTTTTTCGTATATCGTTTCTTTTTCTGTAAATCGGATAGCTACAAAATGCGCTACTACATGATACTGAAACTCACTACTCTTAACTTATTTTATTTTATCTTATTTCATTCTATCACATCTACCCTATTTGTCAAAAGAACAAGTCCTATTTTGACATTCACATCACGAACCCATCTCTTTTTCAAATCTAAAAAAGTTAATGCCCAACTCAAGTGGCAAGCCACCGACTTGCTCTCCCTCTTGATGCGGGTCTCTATGTTTGATATTAAAAAACTCTACAATCTTGAAACCACAGCGATTGACATAGAAATGAATATTTCGCTTATCATAATAAGGGGTATGTGTTTCCCATATTTTAGTTCCTGGATAGGCTGCTTCAAGCGCCTGCCATATTTTTTGGCCAACACCTTTACTTTGAACACCATCAGCTACATAGAGCAACTCTAGCTTATTATAGTGGCTAATATCATCTATTACAAGGACTGTTCCACCGACAATTTCACCATCAAGAAAAGCAAAATAGGCCCTTGATCCGGGTGTATTAAAAGAGGCCTCAATATCAGAGCTTGGTAATACCAAGGCGTTTTGATGGCCAAATGTTGTCTCATAACTTTTTTGAAATGCAACTTGTATGGCCTTAATGAATTGCACCTTTTCTGCTTCTTTCACAGGTACTAACTTGATATTTGACATGTTCCCCTCCCGCTAACGTTAACTGGTTCACGCATTACAGCTAGTATAACATATGTAAACGATAATTATTTGACCTATATATCCCTACAGCTATACATTTATAAACACAAACCCCTAAAAACTAGCACATTTTTTGCTAAAATAAACTATACAGAAAGGGAGGGTTCGCAAGAACTCATCGTACATATGAATAAAAAACTAATTTTAGGCCTAGCCTTATTTGCTATCACTTCTTTTGGCATCTTGAGCGCCTGTGGTAAAGAAGCGCCCACCAAATCCCAGAAAAAGGAAATCATCGTCGCAACAAATGCCAACTCTAAACCGAATACTTATATGGAAAATGATAAGTTGACAGGTTATGATATTGAACTAACACGCGCTGTTTTTAAACAACTTCCCGAGTATAAACTAAAATTTCAGGTGATTGATTTTAACTCAGTCTTATCTGGTGTTGATAATGGCAGATTTCAAATGGCCGCAAATGCCCTATCTTGGACAGCTGAACGGGCTGAAAAATATGGGTACTCACTACCGCTTTCTAAATCAGCAACATCTGTCGCAGTCAAACCCGGCATGAAAGTCAAAACGTTGACAGACTTAGCCGGTAAAACAACTGAAGTGCTGGCTGGTGTTCAAGTCGCAACCATGCTCGAAACTTGGAACAAGGCAAACCCTGATAAAGCCATGCATCTCACTTATATGGATGCTAGCTACCCGCTGACTTCCTATGTTGCGGATGTCGATTCTGGAAAAAGCGACTTCGTCATGTATGATCAAATTTCCTTAACGCAAATTATTAAACAACAAAACTACAACCTCAAGGTTCAACCAATTGACTTAGGGGCTACAGATAAGCATACTGGCTTTAATTACTTCATTTTTGGTAAAGATCGTGATGATAAAACCTTACAGAAAAAAGTAGATGACGTATTAGTCAAGCTTTACAAAGATGGCACGATGGGCAAACTATCTGAAAAATATCTGGGCGGTAATTTCATTCCTAGAAAGGATGAAATGAGCAATGCCAAGGATTAAAGATGCCACGTATTGGGCCGAAAAACTAGGTCAAGGTAAGATCAGCACATCCGACTTACTCTTGCTAACCGAAAAAAAAATAGCTGATGTTAATCCCAGATATAATGCGCTAGTGGCCTATGATATAGCCAAGGCACAGGATGATCTGAGCACAACTAAAACGGGTTTTTTCTCGGGGCTTCCCTTTCCCTTGAAGATGTTGGGACAAGATCACGCTGGACTACCATCTACCGCTAGTGCTAAGTTATTTAAAGACAATGTCGCACAAGCTGATGATAACTATGTCAAGGCATTACTGACATCTGGCTTGACCCCTTTTGGGCAAACCAATGCACCTGAATTTGGCTTTAAAAATATTTCTGACTCAGCCCTCTATGGTGATACACGTAATGTCTGGAACCCTGCTCATTATTCTGGTGGGTCTTCTGGTGGCGCTGCATCAGCTGTTGCTTCAGGTATCTTTCCCATGGCAGGGGCTTCAGATGGTGGCGGTTCCATCCGAATTCCAGCCTCTTTCTCTGGTCTGATTGGCCTAAAAGTAACGCGTGGCTTAATGCCTCAAGGCCCAGATAGCTACCGAGGCTGGCAAGGCGCATCGACTAGTGGTGCTTTGACTGTCTCTGTTCGTGATACAGCACATTTTCTGGCAGAGATGCAGCGCATGCAAGAAGCTGATCCCTATCAAGCCACCTTGTTAGATAAGGATGCCCTACACACGCTGACTGAAATAGATCAACCATTAACGATTGCTTACTCTTTTGACACGCCAATTGCAGGTATTACCATTTCGGGCACAGCAAAAGCAGCACTCCAAAAAGCCCTTGATTTCTTGAAAGCCCAAGGACATCATGTCACGGAGGTTCCTTTTCCGCTTGATGCCCGTCCCTTGATCCAAGCTTATTATCAGATGAATGCTGCGGAAACCTACGCCATGCTTAAACCTTGGGAAGATGCAAGGGGCAGACACCTGACAAAACAGGAGGTTGAACCCTTGACCTATGCCTTGCTAGAAGCTGGTCGACATGTTGATGCGGCCTCCTATATTCAAGCCTTAAGCTCCTGGGATACAGCCTGTGCTACTTTTGATGATACCCTGTTTAGCCAGTTCGATTTTTTCCTGACACCTACGACAGCAAAGACCGCACCTAGAATCGACGCCTGCTTAATCACACCCGATCTACTAGAAAAACTAACAAACACTAGTAACTATGATTTAGGCCAACAACTCACACATATCGAGCAAGCGTTTGAAACCTCACTCGCCTATACCCCCTATAATTTCATCAGTAATCTAACAGGTCAGCCTGCAATTTCTCTCCCAGTCTACCTGGAAGCTGAAACCAACCTACCACAAGGCGTTCAACTCTGGGGTAGAAAGAATTCCGAGATCTTGATGCTTCGCTTAGCACGACAGTTTGAAGCACATGACCAGTTTATCTTGCCTGACTATTATCGTTCATAATAAAAAGCACAATTCTTGCTAAATTGTGCTTTTTTGTGTTACATATCCACGACTGACCAGGACACCTGACCTTTACAGGTCTTGTTTTCTGATGAATGATAAGCCGATTAAGCCAAAGATAAAACCCTCTATTACGGATATAAGTAGGCCAACCCAGCTAGTATTTGGCATGGCATTCAGACTATTCGATGAATAGACAGCGATTGAACTTGTAAAGATAACGACGACAATACCAATTGCCATTGTAATGCCAAGATAAACAAAAATTCCCCAAAATTTGCCTCGTGTCATAATCACGACAAAGAATAGAATCACGATAGACGCTAGGGAGCCAACTAGTGAGTTCAGAATGAGCATCAAAATATTGCCGATTGAAAACGTATCTGAAATCATACTTAAAAACTCGCTTAACTGATGACTATAGACGCCTAAAATTAAGATAAAAGGAATGATGAACATCGTAAAAAATGCCAATAACGTCGAAAGCAGTGTCGCAACCAGTTTGATGAAATAATAGGTCATGCGATTGACACCTGAAGCAATCATTAAACTCAGCGCCTTGTTACTGTAATCAACCGATAGTAAATGAAAGGGGTAAATGATTTGAAAGGCCCAAATCCCAACAACTAATGCAAGTGTGAAAAAGACCGTTAATGCGATGAGTACAGATGGTCCCCGTCCAGGTTCTGACGAATTTGAGACCGTTTGGTTGATCAAACTGATAATTAACACCGAATCAATTAGTGATAAAATCGTCATCACGCCAATAATAATCAACCAAGTCTTATCCCGAAAATTGCGATAAAATTCCATTTTAAAAATATTTTTTGAATTCATTAGTTTGATCCTTTCTTGATAAAGTCAGCAAATTTTGATTCTTTTTTGATACTATCAAAATTTACACCCGCATCAACAGCATGACGAAAAGCAACTTGAAACGCTGCAGGTGTACTATCAAATCTAAGGGTGTCATCTTTGATCTCTACTTGAACCCCAGCATTCGTTAAGAAAGTCTCTAAAACATGGACATCACTGACAGACACCGTATAAGTTAACAGTTCTGTTTGGTCTTTCAAGTCAAAAGTTGCCTTGAAATCGCCATCTGATAGCAGATAAACTTTATCACAGATTGCTTCAATGTCTTCTTGAACATGGCTAGAAATCAGTACCAAACACCCTTTTTGTTTGAGTGCCAATAAATACTCTCTAAACCAGGCAACAGATTTCGCTTCAATACCACGGAATGGCTCATCAAAAATCAGAATATCAGCATCATTCATCACAGAAATGAGTAAAATCAGCTTTTTCTTCATACCAAGTGAATAAGTCCCGACATTTTTGTTCAGTACACCGGTATTCAAATCAAGCTTTTCTGCCAACTTGAGTGCTTTTTCTTCATCAAATTCACCACGTAATCCACCAAAATATCTGAGATTAAATAGGCCTGTGTAGTTTTTATACAGTTCCATATCATCCAAAAGAATGCCTACTTTTGTCAATATGCTTGGGTTTTCTTTGATATTTTCGCCATCAAACTGAATATTACCTTGATAATTTGTGATAATATTTGTCAAGGTTTTAAAGAAAGTCGTCTTACCGACCCCATTATTACCGACAATGCCATAAATTTGGCCTGATTCGAAAACACCTTCAGTGATTGATAGTACCTTCTTTGATTGATATGAAAATTTAACAGCTTCTACTTTAATTTGCATAGGTTCACCCCTTTTTTGCTATTATAACATATTTGTTTTTTAAAAAAGTAACTGAATGTTAGACACTTATAAAACATGACTAAACCATTTTTAAACAAAAAAACACCCTAGGGTGTCATGGTGGGGCCCTCAAAATATAGACTTTTCAAAAGGAAGGTCTTTTCTAATGGTGAAATATTCATCTGAGTTAAAAATCAAAGCAGTTATACATTCTGAACGAGGATTTGTTAATCGTTTTCAGCGTAAATACCAAAATACAGTTTATTATAACCAAGTTAAACTCAATGCGGTAAACTTATACTTAACAAGCGAAAAATTTTATCAAGAAGTCGTTGATCAGTTTTGTATAGCCACTGATAATTGTGTCAAATATTTAATCTCTTATTCAAATAATTTGGATACATATGAATTTACTTTACCTCCTATGATGGTGAACTTGATACATTTCATTGGCTAAATAAACAGTCAAAAGTACAGTTATTAGCTAGTATTTAATACGAATTGTTTTCTTTCATTATGTTATAATAAGAAAAATGAGGTATAGTAATAGTAAATTATCAAGATAAAGATATGCCACCATGCTTTATTTGATTAAATGATCAGTATATTTAGCAAAAGTTACACGATTATGTATAAATTGGTAGAACTAGGAGAAAAAAGATGTTAAATTTTAAAAACTTAGGGAGTCATTATAAAAAAGTCAGAAAATCTAGGGGATACACGCTAGGTGATATTTCAAGTGATTACCTAAATAAATCGCAACTGTCAAGATTTGAAAATGGGACTCAAATGTTATTGGTTGATGGTTTTATGCATGCAATAAAGGGATTGAATATGACAATTAGTGAATTTTTTTTGACTATTGGCAATTTTGAGGCAGGAAGTTTACATACTTTTGGTGAAAAATTACAAGAATTGATTAATAATCAGAATATCGAAGGTCTTAATGAGTTAATTATCCGAAATCCAAGAACAAATGAAAAAAAAATTCAAATTGCAAGTCCAAGTTAGCCACCCAGATAAACCTGTATCGGCGTGCTGTAATTAAACATTTTTCTTGGATAGTTATTCATCCAAATTTCAATTTGAGCGACCTCTTTCGTGGTCGTTTTTATTGTGCCTTTAGGCAAAAATCTACGAATCATGCGATTGTGATTCTCGTTAGTTCCTCTTTCCCAACTAGAATAGGCATGAGCATAGTAAATATCACAATTAACTGCCTCAGATAAACGAGCAAATTCAGTACCATTATCAGCTGTAATGGACTTAAATTGAAAATTTTGAGTTAATACCTTAAGCTCAGAATTAACTGCCTCAGAAGATTTATCAGCGATTATTCTGATAATCTCCAAACGACTTTTTCGCTCTGTCAAAGTCAATAAAACCTTGTTTTTAGCCCTTGTTAAGACGACAGTATCAATTTCCCAATGCCCTAACTCATTGCGCCTGTTTATATCTTCAGGACGTTCTTCAATGGATTTACCGTAAACTCTAGGATTAGCTGAAACCGTCTTGATAACTTTTGTCTTATGTGGATAAAGCATATCTTTACGTTTCAAGCCTAATTTGCCATTATAAATCCAGTTGTAAATGCTTGAGTAGCTGATTTGACCATTGAATTTAGCTTTAGCGATCACTTCTGGAGAGACCTTAGCCTTGATGTAATGGACAATTTTTTCCAATACCAGCTTATCAAGCTTTGTGTTTTTAATAGACTTTTTTCGTTGCTTATGGTACTGTTGATGCGCATACTCGCTACTATAGACGATATGATACGCTCTAAAGGTATCCATTTGTTGGACTTGTCCTCGCTTGACTTCATTATTGATTGTTTGATGGCTACGACCTAATAACTTAGCAATCTGACGTCGACTCATCCCTTCTTTAAACCATTTTTCGATAAGTTGTCGTTCAGCTAGTGACAAATGGTTATAAGTTGTGGTATAATTTTCTTGCATCTCAAAGCTCCTATGACTGGTATCTGTTTAATTACAGCATAGCATCTTTGAGGTGTTTTTTAGTGGGAAAATTTTTTCCCTGAGGTGGCTAACTTCATTTTACAATTATATGTTGAAATTAAAAAAGATATTCTGAATTTAGAACAGTTAGGTGGCGTTGGACTATCCAGAATTATTGAAACTTTTTGGTTAACTTCAATTAAAAACTGATACTATCATAATAATATATTATGATAGTATCAGTTTTTAATAATTTCCAGGGTTTAACAGTCCTCGTAAAAAGTATAGCATAAGCATGCCTCCTAGTTTGATAAGTATATTCTACCAGATTAAGTATTAAAAAAAGAAAAGTTGCTAACTTGCAACAGTTTTTTTATTAAGTGTTGCAAGTTAGCAACTTTTCTTTTTTCTTTTTTTCTTGTGATAAAATGAACATGTAAATTAGTTCGAACAATTTACTAACAATAGCGTTACTTTTATTACTAGAAGTAGAGAAAGGAGGGATGTTATGAATAAGAAAAAATTTCAAATACCAACTGTTAGTATGTTGGAAGGTTGGGGGAAACATTGATTAGTTAAGTGATTATAATGAGAATCTAGTGGCTTGCTATGGCAAGCCATTTTTTGGAAAGGTTATTAAATGAGAAACTATTTTTCTACACCATTATTGATTGATGTCTGTATTACTAATAGATGTAATTTAAATTGTGATTACTGCTCTGCTGAATCGGGACCATTTGCCAGTAAAAAAAATGAAATGAGTATTGAAGAAATTGATGGTCTATTTAGACAATTCGATGATCTAAAAGTTCCCAGGGTTGCTGTTACAGGTGGAGAACCATTTATTAGGGAAGATGCACTCGATATTCTTGAAAAGTTTAGCAAATATAATTTTGCGAAAGTATTGAATACAAATGGTACTTTGATTACAGATAAAATTGCTCGACGTCTTTCAAAATTCAACTTGGATAGAATATGTGTAACGTTAGATGGAAGTATACCAGAAATTCATGAAAGCCAAAGAGGACACGGAACATTTAATAAAGTGATAGAAGGCATAAAAAAACTGCAACGTTATCAGTTACCTGTATCTACTCTTTTTACACTTGGTAAACATAATGTTAATGATTTAATCAACACAATTAAACTTTGCGATAAATTAGAAGTTGATTTTATGTCTGTAATGGTTATTTGTCCTACAGGTAGGGCAAATGATGCAAGTATACTAGCAAATAAGGAAGAGTGGTATCCTGTATTCTTAGATTTATCGGAACGAATGAAGAAAAAAGAATTTAATTTAAAATTCAAAATTGTTCCTCCAAATGAAAGCGACGTATTTTGGACACATTTTTTTCCATTGCAATACTATAAAAGATTAGATTTGTTAGATGTTTGGGGGAAATCCCTAAGTGATATTCCAAAGCAACGTGAAATATCTTGTCAAGCTGGTATAAAGGCATGTTCTATTAACCATAAAGGTGATGTGTATGGATGCGATTTGATGAATGGTATACAGGAATTGATTGCAGGAAATATTAAAGAAAAATCATTCCCTGAAATATGGCATAATTCGTTAGTATTTAAAAAATTTAGAGACATGAGTTTTCAAGATTTAACTGGGAAGTGTTCAATATGCCCACATACATGGTGCGGAGGTGGATGTAGGTGTAGTGCATTGGAATTAGATGGCAGTCTGTTAGGTTCAGATTTAGCATGCTTTTTTGATGAAGAAGGGGTGAGCCTTTATGAATGATTTTTTTAAAATTAAAGGTAAGAGAGATATGGTCTTTACAAAAACACCAGAAGGTTATGTTACCTATGATTCTATTTCGTTAGAGTATTATGTGTTAAATGAGATAGGAGCAGAAATTATGTATTGCATTTCAAAAAATTTCAATTTAAATCAAATTGTGCTTGTGTTCCAAGATATCTATGATGTTTCGGATGAAGAATGTAGAGAAGCAATAATTGACTATTTGGAGGTCATTCCATTCCAATATATTATTTACGCTAATTTAATACAGACAAGCATCTATTTATCACTTTCTCCTTTTTCAGAGGTCAGATATGTTAACTAAAATTCAAAAATTCACCTTACCTTTAATACTTACCCAATTACTGCAATTGCTTATTGGCCAGTTAACGATGATTATTGCTGTTAATAAAAGCACAAATAATATGGCAGGAATTACAACCGTACAAAGTTTTCTTTATGCTTTAGCTGGTATTTTAGGAGCCGTTGCTTTCGCTTTTAATATCTTAGGAAGTGAGGCGGTAGGTGCTAAAAATGATAAAAAATATCAGTCCTTGATTAAAGCATCTCTCATTATCAACTTAATTGTTGGATTAATATCTGGTATTATACTGGTATTAGGTGGTCATCTTTTTTTATCAGTTGTCTATGGATTTTCAGGAGAATTACTAAAAGTCGCAACCTGGTATCTGTTAATACAATCTCCTTATGTTTTGCTGATTCTATTTACTTTCTTATTTACTAATTTACTAAAAATGAAAAAAAAGACACAGTGGATTTTATATATATCCACGTTGACGATGTTTTTTAATATTGGCATTAATTGGTTTTTTGTCCAGTATTTATCGTGGGGGATAATAGGTGCAAGCTTAGCATCAACTTGCACACTAACCATTTCTGTTTTAACATATGGTTTTATTTTGCGACGTACACTCGCTAAGGCGTTGACTAGCCGAGTTATGGCTATTCGAGATATTTTACAAAAAGCGCTCCCTTTGGTGGGACAAGAAATTTTAGAAGGTGTCATTTTGATTGTTGTCTTTGATGCCTTGATGGCAAGACTTGGTGTTAATACACTGGCTTTATATGCAATATGTATGCAAGCGATAACTTTTATCAAAATACCGACAATGATGTATGGTAACGCAGTTACAATATTTGTTGCTGAAGCAAAAGGTAATAATAGCGTGAAACAAGACTTGTCTAGCATTTTAAGGATAACAATAACAAGTTCTAGTATTTTCTATTTTTCAGGTATAATTTTATTTAGTTTATTTGGATCAAGTTATGCTAGCTTATTTGTTAATCAGGAATTAGCTACACAGTTTAAAATAGCTTTCATGATAGTTGCTATCCTAACTGTATTTTCTATAAGCTATGAGCTATTAAAATATTGTCTTCAAGCTCTTGGAGAAGAAAAGACAGTTTTGAATTTGACTTTTATTGTCAATGGTTTAGCTTGTTTGATTATGATTATATACCAATTTTTATCAATGAGTAGTTTTACTTTCCTTTATGTGATGAATGGTTTAGCTTTGTTACTACTAAGTATTACTTTCATTTGGAAATTAAAAATGAATCTGAAACTAATGTGATATGAATGCATCATATTTTCATTTGAATTGTAGTACGCTCTTCAACTTTAATTATGAACACGAAAAATTTACATGTTAGATTTTATTAAACTAACTTGGTCTAATGATGGTTTCGTACAAAGATATCGAATTATTATTTTGATCAGCAATTGATTAATAAAGTTACATAAAAATAAAATCTATCAAATTATGATAGTTTTTTTTATTTGAAAACATTTTGAAAGTGATGAAAAAATCGTTATAATATGATCTGAATACGTTTTGGAACTAATAGAATTAGACAAATGGTATCCAGAAGTCATTTATCAGTTATGTGTAGTAATTGATAATTGTGTTAGATAATTAGTCTCTTATTCAAATAAATTGGCAGAATATGGGGTTAACTTATCACAGATAATGGTAAAAGTTCGAGTAATTGGCTTAACAATCAATAATTCCCCTAGAAGCTATTTCAGACGCATTAACACATAGCGCAATAGATGTCACACAAACGGATGTAAATACTTCAAATGTAATCCCCATGGCAGTAGGAAAAATTGCTTATCGTAGTCTTAAAAAATGACTGGTGTAAATTTGGAGTGAACAATAGTGTGAACTTTGCCAATAATAAACAAAAAAACACCCTATGGTAGAAACCATAAAGTGTTTGAAACGTTGCTCTATAATAGATATTAACGTTTTGAGAACTTTCTTATCTAAAACAAAGAATAGCTAACACTAACAAATCCCTCTATATCAACATTCTCAAGATTAGATCTTCCATGAAAATGGACTAAAATCCGTTAAAATGGATTGCATTAACACCAATTAACACCATAAAATAGACTAGTTAGCTATCTCATAATATGAGATAGCTTTTTGATTTTCTAGAGACAGTATTCAAATCAGTCATTCTCTTTGAGTTTTTAATTCATGATATTTATTAAGTTCAAAGATAAATGCCTTGTCATCCGGGATATATACCCCTTCGACTCTATATCTTTTATTGGAATCCCAATCATCCATAATATGCAGTAATGCATCCCTCAGATTTCTATTTGAAATCTTGACCACCCCTTTTTGTTCCTCTTTATTTTTTGAAAACTTAAATGATGACTTTGTTGTTGAACGACATACTTGTATTCCCATAACTTTCGTTTCTTTATTAAAAGCGAAAAGTACCTGATTTGGGTAATTCAATTCCTCTACAATTCCCTTACTGAATGTAATAACATTTTTATTTAAAGTCATTTGGTAATCGTAGGATGTCCGTTCAACTGTTACTATTTCCAAGTTAAAATCTTTAAATCGCATAAATTCCTCTTTCTTATTTAAAAACTTCTTTGATGTCAGAAGTTTTCCAACTAGGGTCAAACACAATATAATTTCTTAATTTACCTGATTTTATTTTCTTTATATAAAGGCTAGGCATAGAAATAATCTTTGTAGATTTCGATTTACAATTTGGGTGTTTCAATAACTTTTGTGTTAGTGCCCATTTCTTATCAGATATGATTGAAGGAATACCATGTTCCAAAATATATTGTGTTTTTTCACCATTATTCTTACGAGATTTATGACTAAAACAATCAACCGTGAAAGTTTTCTGCATAATAACCTCTCCCTTATATTTTTCGTTCCTTAAGACATTGTAGATAGACGAATTTGACCATCGTTCCAATCCAGTTACTGTTGATATCTTTTTTTCCATTAACTGATTTGCTATATCCGTAACTGATGCTCCGTTTATATAAGAATCATATATAAATTTAACAACCTTTGATTCAGATTTATCAATTTCCACTCTACCAAATTCGTCTTTTGTATATCCAAGAAAATTGTGAGTAGGGATAATTGGCAGCCCTTTTTTAAACCTTTCAATAATAGACCATGTTATCGAAGCGCTTTTTTGTTCGCTTTCACCTTGGGCAACTATAGCCAGAATTCCAAGAATAAATTCACTCTTGGTATCCAGAGTATTTAAATTGATATCCTCAATATATATACCGACTGGTTGAGGCAGAGATTTCAATTCTCTGCTGGTTCCAATAAAATCCAACTGATTTCTTGCAAATCTACTAACACTTTTAACTACTATAAGATCAATTCTACCTTGTCGACACTCCTCTATCATCTTCTTGAACTGTGTCCGCTTTCGTATACTTGTTCCCGAAGTACCTTGATCCGCATAAATACCAGCTAAAATCCAATTCGGATTTGTATTTATTTTTTCAAGATATGACTGTTTTTGAAGCTCAAAACTTCCAGACTGTGATTCGTCAAAAGTACTTACACGACAATAAGCAGCCACACGTAATTTATTATTTTGATTTTCAATAATCTCTTTTTTAGCTGGAATAATCTTAACTATTCGTTCCTTTTCGAAAGCCTTAGAAATTTCCCTCTGTTTTTGTGTCATAATCCTAGATTTTTTATCCTTCATACTTTTCCTCCTTTCTAGAAACCTACAATTTCAATTATACGAGTATTGTCAGAATATAGGGGGGATTTTCAAATAAAAATTAATAAAAAATGACTTAATTAATCATCTTAATCTATAAAATAGGTTGAATGTAAGTTGAAACATTTTTCTTTTAAAGAAGCTAAATAAGGGGGCATTACGCATCAATAGAGTTGTAAAATTTGATTTTGAGCGATTCTTGATTTTCTAAATTTCATGATATTGCATAAAAATCAGCCTGATGCCTACATTTCTTGAAGATACAATTATCGGATAAAAAAGAAAAGGTACTCAATTTGATACGCTCCCCAAATATCGACTTTTGAAATAGCTTGATTTTTTTGTACTCCATTATTATGTGGCAGAAGTAGAATCATATGGCGGTTAGCCTTTGGTGCTACTACTCTCCTGATTCCCTCCCATAAAAATCACAACGAAAATCACAACTTTTGGCGAAACAGGTAACGAAAAACAATCCCGATGAGAGGGGATTGTTTTTTAATTTATGCTTATTGATATCCTTATATTTCATTTATGAGAAAATATGCTATAGTTGTAAAAAAGAAGGGGTTAACTAATGACAAAATATTTATTATTGGATATTGATGATACGATTGCACCATCTATGTACAGAGGATCAGATGCCATAGAAATTGAAACTTGGGGACGAGGACATCTCGCAATTCCTAAATACATCGTAGAGTGGGTAAAGCTATTTTCAAAAAAGGAAAACCAAAGTATTTGGTGGTGTACAGATAGAGCAAGTGAAACTACTCAAATTGAAAAACAATTACCTCTTAAGGTAGGAGGTAAATTAATGTTCACCAAACCTCCAAAAGGAGTATGGAAAAAACAGGCTGCTATTATACAGTTCGCAGAAAACCATCCTAAAGATACTGTCATTTGTGCGGATAATGATTGCGATCTAATGAAATCTGATAAACTACCTGAGAATTTACATCTTATCATTCCTACTGGAACCATCAAAGCGCTATCAAAAGAAGATTTGATTGAGATTGATCACTTAAAATGAAATTTAAATATTGGTTCATTTAGTTTTTCAATTTTTATAAAATGTTTCGACCTTGAATTATAATGTTTTCTCCAATCTCCTCAACTTTTGTTACCCAATCTTTTTCTTTATACGCTTCTGCAAATTTTGAATTAATTGCTATATTTGGAACCTCTATTTTTTTGCGATGTAACACATCTAAAAATTCTTGAGGAATACTTGAATATTTATTCAAATCTGTTGCTATCATGTCGCTCATATTATTTAATATAAGCAAATTTCTATTCTCTACATTTATATTTTGATTGGCAAGAAGAGAATCAAGTATTTTTCGAGGTATTATTTTCCTCGTATCTATAATTTTTTCTAAATCCCAAATTGTAAAATGAAGTTAGCCACCTCAGGGAAAAAATTTTCCCACTAAAAAACACCTCAAAGATGCTATGCTGTAATTAAACAGATACCAGTCATAGGAGCTTTGAGATGCAAGAAAATTATACCACAACTTATAACCATTTGTCACTAGCTGAACGACAACTTATCGAAAAATGGTTTAAAGAAGGGATGAGTCGACGTCAGATTGCTAAGTTATTAGGTCGTAGCCATCAAACAATCAATAATGAAGTCAAGCGAGGACAAGTCCAACAAATGGATACCTTTAGAGCGTATCATATCGTCTATAGTAGCGAGTATGCGCATCAACAGTACCATAAGCAACGAAAAAAGTCTATTAAAAACACAAAGCTTGATAAGCTGGTATTGGAAAAAATTGTCCATTACATCAAGGCTAAGGTCTCTCCAGAAGTGATCGCTAAAGCTAAATTCAATGGTCAAATCAGCTACTCAAGCATTTACAACTGGATTTATAATGGCAAATTAGGCTTGAAACGTAAAGATATGCTTTATCCACATAAGACAAAAGTTATCAAGACGGTTTCAGCTAATCCTAGAGTTTACGGTAAATCCATTGAAGAACGTCCTGAAGATATAAACAGGCGCAATGAGTTAGGGCATTGGGAAATTGATACTGTCGTCTTAACAAGGGCTAAAAACAAGGTTTTATTGACTTTGACAGAGCGAAAAAGTCGTTTGGAGATTATCAGAATAATCGCTGATAAATCTTCTGAGGCAGTTAATTCTGAGCTTAAGGCATTAACTCAAAATTTTCAATTTAAGTCCATTACAGCTGATAATGGTACTGAATTTGCTCGTTTATCTGAGGCAGTTAATTGTGATATTTACTATGCTCATGCCTATTCTAGTTGGGAAAGAGGAACTAACGAGAATCACAATCGCATGATTCGTAGATTTTTGCCTAAAGGCACAATAAAAACGACCACGAAAGAGGTCGCTCAAATTGAAATTTGGATGAATAACTATCCAAGAAAAATGTTTAATTACAGCACGCCGATACAGGTTTATCTGGGTGGCTAA
>artificially_reared_1__coassemble_196_pt1 | contig 29645 bp, 23 predicted proteins | sample artificially_reared_1__metabat2_low_PE_008 | metagenome-assembled genome bin artificially_reared_1
TCTAAGATAGTTTTTACCGTTTATCCCTTGTAACGATTGGCATAGCAGTCTCATGCTTAACTAAAAAAACTTGTTCGTCGGCTAATGAGCTAACGCACAAGTTTTTAATATATGGCTTATTTTATTTCAGTTCGATTAACAAATCTTGTGTCGCAATCGCTTCCGATGCCTTGACATAGATTTTCTTAATTTCACCATCAGCTGGTGACTCAATCGTTGTTTCCATCTTCATGGCTTCTGTTACCATAAGTGGTTGTCCCTTAACAACTTTCTGATCAGCTTCAACCAGTATCGTGACGACTGATCCTGGCATCGTTGCCCCGATATGATGCCGATTACTTGGCTCTGCTTTTTCTTTGACTGCAGTCATCGATTTAACAGACGTGTCTTTGATGACCACTTCCCGTCGTTGTCCGTTCAGGTTAAAGAAGAGTGTTCTATTGCCTTCATTATCTGGCTCAGAAATACTATCCAAATGAATCAATAAAGTCTTACCTTTTTCAATCTCAACTGAAATTTTCTCACCAACGCGCATCCCATTAAAGAATGTCGGTGTATCAAGCAAGGTCACACTGCCAAATTCGTTTTGCATCTTTTGGTAGTCCAGGAAGACTTGTGGATATAAAATATAGCTCAAGACTTCATGACGACCTGGTGTATAGCCCAACTTCTCAGTTAACTCGACAGTGACAGCCTCAAAGCTGACAGCTGGAGCATGCAACCCTGGACGATCTGTGAAAAATGGTTTATCCTTGAGAATAATCTTTTTCAATTTCTCTGGGAAGCCACCTACTGGTTGACCTAGGTCACCTGCAAAGAAGCTGATGACTGATTCAGGGAAGTTAAGTGTTTCTCCCTTTTCATAAATATCAGCTTCACTTAGGTCATTTTGGACCATAAACAAGGCCATATCTCCAACAACTTTAGAAGATGGTGTGACTTTGATGATATCACCAAACATCATGTTAACTGTATGATACATCACCTTGACCTCGTCAAAGCGCAAACCAAGGCCTACAGCAGCTGCTTGTGACTGAAGGTTGGTATATTGCCCACCAGGCATTTCATGGCTGTAGACTTCCGTTTGTGGGCTTGTAAGGCCTTTTTCAAATGGTGTATAGAACTTACGGACATCTTCCCAGTAATGGTTGATCTGCGTTGCATTATCAACGTCTAACTCTGGTGTGCGTTCGCCATTTTTAAGGGCATAGTAAACTGATGTCATACTTGGTTGACTCGTGCCTGATGATAGGGCAGACGTCGCAACATCGATGATATCAACGCCTGCAGCAACAGCCGCAGAATAAATCATCACGCCATTTCCAGCTGTATCATGCGTATGGAGGTGGAGTGGAATATCAATCGTCTCTTTTAATTCAGATATCAAGCGATAGGCTGCTTGCGGCTTAAGAATACCTGCCATATCTTTAATTGCCAAGATATGAGCACCAGTTGCTTGTAGCTCTTTAGCCAAATCTTTATAGTACTTGATATTATATTTTTGACGGTCATTATCTAAGATATCACCGGTATAACACATCGTTGCTTCAACCAATTTACCTGTATCACGGACTGCTTGGATAGATTTTTCCATCTGTGGTAACCAGTTCAATGAGTCAAAGATACGAAAGACATCCATGCCTTCATGCGCTGCAACTTTAATGAACTCTTCAATCACGTTATCTGGATAATTTTGGTAACCAACTGCATTAGAACCACGGAATAGCATCTGGAACATGGTATTTGGCATCAACTTACGGAGTTCACGTAGGCGGTACCACGGACTTTCATTTAAGAAACGGTAGGCGACGTCAAATGTAGCGCCTCCCCACATTTCTGATGAAAATAGATTCGGCAAACCTTGATCTATTGAGCTTGCGACTTTTTTCATATCTTGCAAACGCATACGTGTCGCAAGTAAACTTTGATGTGCATCACGTAATGTCGTATCTGTCAGTAAGACTTCCTGACGAGAGTTGACATAATCCACAACAGCATCAGCACCTTGAGTATCTAGGATATTTTTAGTTGTGAGCGTCTCTATTTTTTTAACTTTTGGATAGCGTGTTTCATCAAAGTAGGGTTTAGAAACCTTGCTAATACCAGGGAAGCCATTTACCGTGATATTGGCAACGTATTTCATTGTTTTATTCCCGCGGTCACGTAGGCGTGGGAAGTTATACAGCTCAGTCGTACTATCGATGAAGGTCGTTTTTGCATTACCAGCAACAAATTCTGGATGATTCAACACATTTCTCAAGAAAGGAATATTTGTTTTCACGCCACGAATTCGGAACTCACGTAAGCAGCGATCCATTTTCAAGATACTAGCACTGAAGTCAGTTGCTTGGGTAATAACTTTAACTAATAGACTATCAAAGTAAGGCGTTACTTCATAGCCAGAATAGGCATTGCCGACATCTAGTCGGACACCAAAGCCACCTGGAGAGCGGTAAGTGTCGATTATCCCAGTATCAGGCAAGAAATTATTCTCTGGGTCTTCTGTTGTAATCCGACATTGGATTGCCGACCCTAATAAAGGCATATCCGCTTGCAATGGAATCTTGATATCTTGATGCAAGTTTGCACCTTCAGAAATCAAGATTTGTGCTTGAACGATGTCGATACCAGTGACTGCTTCTGTAATCGTATGTTCCACCTGAACACGTGGATTGACCTCAATAAAGTAAAATTCATTATCTTTTACTAGGAACTCAACTGTCCCTGCATTAATGTAGCCAACGTGCTTACAGAGTTGAACTGCTGCATCACAGATACGCATGCGCAATTCATCTGACATCCCAACACTCGGTGCAACCTCGATCACTTTTTGATTACGGCGTTGGACAGAACAGTCACGCTCATAAAGATGGACAACATTACCATGTGAGTCACCAAGTATTTGTACTTCGATGTGTTTAGGATCTGTAATATATTTTTCAACATAAATTTCATCCGAGCCAAAAGCAGACTTAGCCTCAGAAGCTGCACGTACATAACCATCACGGGCTTCAGCTTCATTATGGGCGACACGCATACCACGGCCACCGCCACCAAGCGCAGCTTTGATCATGACTGGGTAGCCAAAGGTACGACCGAACTCTAAAGCACCTTCTAGGTCAACCGGACCTTCAGTACCTGGGATTGACCCAACACCAGCTGCAACAGATGCTTCTTTAGCCTTGATTTTGTCACCAAAAATATCCAGATGGTGTAAGGTTGGGCCGACAAAAATCAAGCCTGCTGCTTCGACTTTACGAGCAAAGTCAATATTTTCTGATAGTAAGCCATACCCTGGGTGAATCGCTTCTGCACCTGATTCTAAGGCAATGCGCACGATATCATCACTATCTAAGTAAGCGTCAATCGGTTTTTTCCCTTCACCGACCATGTAGGCTTCATCTGCTTTAAATCGGTGAACAGAATACTCATCTTCCTTAGCATAAATTGCGACGGTTGAAATACCCAACTCACTACAGGCACGGAAAACTCGGATTGCGATTTCACCACGGTTAGCAACTAATAGTTTTTTCATTTATAAAACCTTTCAATTTTTACAAAAATAAAAGATAGCCTAAAGCGGCTCCTTTTAAAACTGTTTCTGCAATCAAGTGTCACATGCTTAACCCTTGATGTCACCTATACTAATCAATACTTCATTTCTTTTGCTTGATAACGCCTACTAGGACTTACTAAGCGAGGTATCTGATAACTCAGATAAATCATATTTTGATGTAATTTCTGCTAGCTCTCGCCGTTTTTCATCAGCAGAAATATTAAGGACAAAGCCAATACCTACGGATAAAATCAAGAGTGAGTTCCCGCCTTGACTTAGAAATGGGAAGGTAACACCTGTAGAAGGAATCAACCCCGCAATACCGCCAATATTAACCAGTACTTGGGCAAAAAAGATCCCACCGACACCGATCGACATCATACTATTAAACGGATCTTTAGCACGAATGCCAACCATAAAAATACGCATGATGAGAAAGAAGAGCAGACCTAAGATAATCATACCACCAATCAACCCTAATTCTTCCATGACAATCGCAAATACGAAGTCGGTTTGGGCTTCGGGTAGGTAGCCTTTTTTCTGAATGGAATTACCTAATCCCCTACCAAACCATCCGCCATTTGACATGGCATAATAGCCATTAATCATTTGGTGACCTGAATCACTGCTGTCCTGAAATGGGTTTGCAAAAGCAACAAAACGTTTATTCACGTAGGTAATCGCTCCGAAAATACTTGGTATAATATTGCCACCAGTAATTTTCAAAACGACTAAAGCGATGAATGAAAAGATACCAAATATCTTCAGAAATCCTGTTGTCCAACGATAAGAAATACCACTAGTTGCTAAAACGATCGCTGCACTAATCAAAATCAAGAGTGCATTCCCCATATCTGGCATGACGACAACCGCACCCACCATTAAGACCATCCAGAGACGCCAGCCACTGATAAAATTGACAAAAAATTGTTTGCGATTAAACAAGGCATCGATATCCTGAACCTTAATTTTATCCTGTTTCGCTGCAAAGGTTGCTGCTAAGAACCAGACAGAAACGAGTTTCAAATACTCAGCTGGTTGGATAGTCCCAATACCCGGAATGGGAATCCAGCCATGCGCACCATTAATAGGTGGTGCTAAAAATCTTGCGACAAATAACAAGGCTAGCATGATTGGGATTAAGATACCAAACCAACTACGAGACCTGAGTTTATCCACCTTCATTTTATAGATTATGGCAATCATCACTAAGGAAAAAACAAAGAAGATACTCTGGTTTCTGAATAGTTGGTAAGGTGGTAAGCCCAATTCAATTTGATGTGGTACTGTTGTCGAGAAGACGATAATGAGACCCAATACAGATAAAATCAGATAGGGGATTAAAATCGAGTAGTTTAAAAAATGTCTTTTATTGAGTTCTTTCATTTGTTCTTTTTCAAGTCACTCTGTGACCTATTCCTTTGCTATATAACCATAGCAGTCACGATTTCGCCTTGTGCGATGACTGACGCTACTTTTGTTTCAATGTCGTTACTTATTTTTTCACATATATTTTGAAAACACCTTCAAAATCACAAGCAATCCTATTTTAATGATACCATCACACGCTTACCTTATTGGTTAACTTGATGTTACAAGTTGATAGATGTTTAACCCTAATTATATCATTTTTCAAAATAAAAAAAAAGAAAGTAGTTGAAATTTTCTAACAACTCTATCTAAATGTTCGGTTTGTCATATGTTCAGATGACTACGTCTCAACATGTATGATAACCTTGCGCTCTTTCGGACAGTATTTTAAAACTTTTACTTTATCCGGATGTGTTGCTTTATTTTTTGACGAAATATAGTTTTGTTGCCCACAACCTGTACATTTTAGATTGATTTTAACTCTCAATCGTTCTCACCCCTAAAAATTTTCTAAAATTAAACAATGACCAAATCAGATTAAAGAGGACAAAACAACTTGTCGCGATAAATACTGCTTGGTAACTGATATAACCTGCGATTGCACTTCCTAAAAGTGGCCCCACCACCTGTCCGAAGTTCATGAACATTTGATTAAAACTAAAAATACGTGAGATGCCCTCGGGTGGTGTAATTCTTGATAGTAATGAATTAACAGATGGCACTAGTGCCCCCGAACCAAAGCCTAATAGAAACCGTAAAATACCAAGTTGGAGTGGTGTTTTAACAAAAGCCATCGGGACGTAGACGACAAAGCTGTAAATCAGCCCAATAATAATTAAACGATGACTACCTATCTTATCCCCAATCTTACCTAGTGTACCTGATGATAGCATTTCAGATAAACCGACTGCTGACACGATGAATCCTGATATCATCAAAAGATTACCTGAGTGGCCATTTAATTGGCGAATGTAAAGTGTCAATATCGGAGAAACTGACTGGACAGTTAGTTGAAGAATGAAGCTAGTGATAAATAATCCATAGAGAATTTGTTGATTTGGCATACGCTCAAATACTTGCTTGGTCGTCAGCAAATCAACTTTTTCAATCGGCGTAAAGTCTTCTTTTACAAAAAATACCGTTAACAAGGTAACAAGTAGTAAAATACTACCTGTAATCAAGAAAACATTTTCCATCCCGACAATCTGTGCAAAAAATCCACCAATAGATGGCCCGATTAGAGACCCACCTATCATACCTGTTGATAAGATGCCCAAGGCGTACCCGCTCTTCTCTCGTGGGATTTGACTAGCAATCAAAGCAGTCGAGTTTGGAATATAGCCGGCAAATATACCATTTAGTAAGCGCATGACTAACAGCCACCAGACATTTGGTACAAAGGCCAAAGCACTCATGGTAAAGGTCATGACGATAGAAGCCCGGATCATCATCACACGCCGGCCATATTGATCGGCAAGACGCCCCCATATCGGCGCAACTAAACCACTAGCAAGTGCACTAATCCCGATAGATAGCCCCGTAAATAATTCTACTGCATTTCCTCTAGCACCTAACTTTTGGACATAGAGGGCCATAAATGGCATCACTAAGGAAATACTCGCAGATGTAAAAAATGTACCGAACCATGCAATGGATAGATTACGTCGCCAATTTATTTCTATGATAATCACGTCTTTCTAAAAGTATCCCATTTTCGCCCACTTCAAGATTTGTAAAATAATACATAACAATCAAATAGACTGCCCATACATTTGATGCTATAAAAAGAGGGATAGTTACCTTTTATAGCACATTCTAGCCGTTTAAAAAACGAACACTATCGCTGATAGCACCCGTTAAATCTCACTTATTATCGTTGTTAACTGAATTTCTAACATATCTATTGTATCACAATTCTTGATAATGCGTGTTGCTAAAGCACACTTGTCATCTATCGGCATTTGGCTATCAATCCTTAGCAAGGCATCCGCTTGAGATAAGTTATTGCGTTTCATTAACCGCTCTAGTTGGATTTCCTTGGGGACATACACCAGCCAGATTTCATCAAATCCAGTATAATTTTTTTCAAATAATAAAGGGATATCCATGAATACAAGATCAGACTGACTCGCTTGACATCTGTCAAAAAGCGCATCCCGAATCAACTTATCTTGCAACGTTGACAGTTGGCCTCGCATTTCGGGATTAGCAAAAATCGCTTGACCAAAGGTGATACGATCTAACTCCCCATCCGCTAAAAAATAAGTGGGACCAAATGTATCTCTTATTGCCACATATAATGCACCACCGATTTGCTGTAACTCTCTTACAACGGCATCTGCATCAATCACCTCATATCCTTTGGATGTCAAAAAAGAGGTTACAGTTGACTTACCGCTTGCAATGCCACCTGTTATACCGATTATTTTTTTCATAGTCTCATTATATCACTTTCTATTTCTAAATTTTTTATTTTATAAAAAAATAGTGCTATAATAAGATTAAATATAGATGGAGGAAACCTATGAAGATAATTAATGTGACTAACAATTTTCCAAACCTTGTAAACGAACAGTTACGAAACACTGATGCGTTAACAGTTGAAGTCTATTCAGCCGGTAATACAACCACCATTTTTACAAGAGCTTCTACACACTACGAACTAATTATTACAAACAAACATCGTGCCATTCGGCCAGATGAACGCGAAAGTATTCAAACATTTTTCCTGAAAAAACGCATTGACCAGTCCATAATTGACAAAAATAACATCTCAATTATTGATGAGCCTAGGTTACTAGAAATCTCGTACCCTATCTTAAAAAAATAAAAACTTACTCGTGTAGGTTTTTTATTTTCGTCATAAATCAACGTCAACTACAAGGGGATTCACCCCCTTATATATACCATCGCTTTATCATACGCTTACGTAGGTAAACTTCATTTGTAGCTGAGTACTTTTTAATGACCCAAAAAAGCCCACCAATCGGTGAGCTTTTTCTCTAAATCTTTGAACCTCTAACAATTAGACATCCATCGACAAGATTTCATGGAAGACACGGTGTGTCAATTCATGTTTTTGTTCTTTTGTAAGATATTTAGTGTTAACACAATATCCTGAGATACGCACGATAACATCTTCACCATTAAGAATTTTATCCTTAACATCGGCCAAGTCCATCACGTTCAAGTTAACGTGTTGTCCGCCATCTTCAAAGTAAGCATCAAGGACATCAACTAAGTTTTCAACTTGTTCGTCACGTGTTTTACCAAGTGCTTTTGGTGACACTTGTGTTGTCAAAGAAATACCATCATTACCATATTTAAAATCAAGTTTTTCAAGTGTTCTTAGTGTTTGTAACCAACCACCTCTAGCTTTGTTAGAAGGGTTAGCACCTGGAGAGAAGTATTCTACTTCACTGAGGTTGGCTGTGCCATCTTCATTAAGGAAAACACCACGGTGAACTGGTGAGTTACCAGTTTGTTTAGAATAGGCCACGTTAGAGGTAATCGTCAAAAGTGACACTGTTGCTTCTGCATCTTTATATAGACGATGACTTGCTAAACGTGTATGGTATTGCTCCATGAGCCATTTCGCGATATCATCTGCACGATCATCATCTTCACCATAGCGTGGGAAATCACCGATTGTTTCGTAATCATAGATGTAGCCATTTTCATCACGAATTGGTTTAACTGTCGCATATTTAATGGCAGATAAAGTATCTACTGTATTTGCAAATCCACAAATACCAAATCCCATGTTAGCGCGTTGTCTAGATGGTAAGAAGGCCATTTGAACTGCTTCATAGTTATATTTATCAGTCATGTAGTGGATGATGTTCAGCGCATCTACGTATGTGTCTGTCAACCAGTCCAATGATTTTTCAAAGTTAGCAACAACTTCATCGTACTGCAATACATCTGTTGTAATAGCAGCATTATCAAATACTTTATAATCACGATGGACATCATCAAATCCACCATTAATACCTGTTAAGAGTGCTTTCAAGACGTTAACACGCGCACCAAAGTATTGGATGTTGTGGCGACCATCTTCATTTTCAGGATCAAGTGGCGATACACAACAAGAGATACATGACATTTCGCCATAACCATCTTCAGCCATTGTTTTAACACCCTCATATTGGATAGATGAATGTTTATGACTCATGCTCATACAGTAGCGTTTGAAAGCGTAAGGTAATTCTTTAGCCCAAAGCACTGTTAAGTTAGGCTCTGGCGAGTTACCGATATTATCCAACGTATTCAAGAAACGATAGTCCATTTTCGTAACGCGGTGTTGCCCGTCGTCACCCACACCAGCCATTGATGTTGTAATGAAGGTTGGGTCTCCTGAATAAAGCGCATCATATTCTTTTGTTCTTGCAAACTTAACTGTACGTAATTTCAATACGAAATCATCTACAAACTCTTGAATTTCTGACTCTGTAAATGTACCACGTGCTAAGTCACGCTCAGCAAAGATGTCAAGCACGATCGGCACACGACCAAGGGAAGTTGCTGCACCATTAATCACACGACAAGCAGCCATGAAGGCGATATTTGTCCATTGGATTGCTTCTTTTACATTTGTAGCTGGTTTGCGAACATCTAAACCATACAAATCACCGAGTTTAGCAACTTGATCAATTGCTTGGTATTGCATGTTGATTTCTTCACGGAGACGAATCGTTTCTTCATTAATCTCTTCAATGGCATTCCAGTCAGCTGATTTTTCTTTCATCAAGAAATCTGCCCCATAGAGTGCAAGGCGTGCATAAACACCAACGATACGACCACGTGAATAGGCATCTGGCAAACCAGTTACAGTGTGGGCATGACGTGCTTTACGAATATTTGATGTATAAGCTCGGAAAATACCATCATTTACTGTTGTCACATGTTTCGTATAAATCTCATGCATGACTGGATCTGGCTTATAGCCATGCTCTTTAAGGGCAACTTCAGCCATCCGAACCCCACCTTTAGGCATAAATGAGAGACGGAAAAGCTCAGAGTTTTGTAGCCCATAAATCAATTCGTTTTCTTGATCGATGTAACCAGCAGGAATATCAGAAATAGAGGCAACACGATCTGAATCCATAGGGAACTCAGTTGCTTCGTAGCGATCTTTAGTTGATTCCACAATTTCTTTAATTTTTAGAGAGCGTGCTGTTGGTCCTTCAAGAAATGACTCGTCACCATCATACTTTTCATGGTTGGCTTTAACAAAACGAGAAACACTCGCTTTCTCTTTCCAATCTGTTCCTTTAAATCCTGCCCATGCTGTTTCAAAAACGTTTTCAGTTACTTCAGTTTTCATTTTACGTAATCTCCTAATTTAAACTAGAGAGGTGTACCGATATTGGCCACCTGTTTTACTTTACACATTAAGTCTATCACACAGAAAGCGGTTACACAAGGATAACCTTAATATTTTCAGACTTTCTTTTATGTAACAGAATGAGATAACGTCAATTCTGTATCATTTTCAAGCTTATGTGTATTAGTTCACAATATTTTTAGAACATGCGCTTGCGAATCATGATACGGAAAACTAACCATGAAATAAGCGTCGCAGCCAACACGATCAACCAAAAAGCATAAGAGACATTCTGAAAGGGGAGTTTCACATTCATCCCATATAAGCCTGCGATAATAGCTGGTATGGTCATAATAAATGTGGCACTCGTCATAATCTTCATGATAATATTAAGATTATTGGAGACAATATTTGAAAATAAGTCACTTAAGTTTTCCAACAATCTGAGTTGAATTTTCGTCGTCGTTAAGGCCTGATCTGCCTCAACATAAATATCAAAAATATGATTGGAAAAACCATTTTCATCATTGGCCCGTAAATAGGTCATCAATTTTTCATACACTTCAATATTGTCTTCAAGTGCTGCTTCAAAATAAATCAAACTTTTTTGAGAGCGAATAATTTCCATGATTTGCGCATTTTCCTGCGATAGTTTCAGTTCCGCTTCTATCCCCTTCATCCGTTTTTTATATTGAGACAAGTAATCGTGAAATAGCTTGCCTAATGTGCTCATCACTTGAAAAATAATTTCATGTTGATAGCGTGACACATCGTAATGTCGGTTAAGGATAGTAGATAAATCACTGGCATGATTTAAGGACAGAATCACTGCACGCTTCTGGCTATTGACAACCAAAGAAAAGGGAAAGACCTCCGTTGTGCCATCCTCAACAGAAGGATACTGTAACAACAGTAGCAGGTTGTGATTGGCATCTATCTCAAATCTCGCATTCTCATCATCATCAAGGATGCCACCAATGTAGTCAAAAGGAAAGTCATATGCTTTCGCAAGCTTACCGATTTCTTCTCTACTTGGCTCACTGACTAAGATAAAGTCCACACCATCACTAGATGCCACTAGTTTATTTTTTTCTAAACGATAATTAGTAATCATACGACCATTGTAACACACCTTATCCATTATCTCTTGTGCGATTATTGTGAGTCTTCTTATCAACTCAGGTCAAGCCATCTCCGACCAATTTGAACCCGTAAACTCATCTGACAAATCTTGTTCAGATTTGCTATACTAGTTAAATGGAGGGGTTACATGAAAAAAATATTAGTTATCCACACAGGTGGGACAATCAGCATGCATGAAGAAGATGGCCAGATTTTACCTGGTGATGTTAACCCTATGACACATGTACACTTAACCGATCATGATGACATTGAGATTAGCAGCATTGATTTACTCAATCTACCTAGTCCACATATTACACCACAGCACATGCTGGTCATCTATCAAGAGCTCAAACTAAAGCTGCCTTATTTTGATGGTGCAGTCATCACACACGGGACTGATACCCTTGAAGAAACAGCCTATTTTCTAGATACGCTTGCCTTACCTGATGACAAGCCCGTCGTGCTAACTGGTGCCATGAGAAGTTCAAATGAGCTTGGCAGTGATGGGGTTTATAATTATAGAAGCGCCCTTCGTGTTGCAGCAGATGATAAAGCAGTCGGAAAAGGCGTATTAGTCGTCATGAACGATGAAATTCATGCCGCTAAGTATGTGACAAAAACGCATACCACAAACGTGTCAACCTTTCAAACGCCAACTCATGGCCCTTTAGGACTTTTAACCAAGCATGATAGTTTATATTTTCAAACTGCTGAAGCAAGAGTCAGATTTGACTTATCTGAGATAACAGGGACGATTCCGATTATCAAGGCATACGCAGGTATGGGAGCCGGTATTTTAGTCCTCCTTGATTCTGAGCATATTGATGGCCTCGTGATTGAAGCATTAGGTGCTGGCAATCTACCACCTGATGCAGTGCCTTACCTGACGGACTTGATAGCTAATGGGACACCCGTAATTCTTGTATCTAGATGCTTTAACGGTATCGCAGAAGCAGTCTACGGCTATGAGGGAGGGGGCGTCGCTCTTGCCCAGGCAGGGGTCATGTTTGTCAAAGAACTCAATAGTCAAAAAGCCCGTCTCAAATTACTAATTGCCTTAAACAGTGGCCTCACAGGACAAGCACTTAAAGCCTATATAGAAGGTTAAAAAAAGCTAATCTAGTTACGTGCAGGGCGCACAGTTAGATTAACTTTTTTTATTTCTCCGAAGTCTATGAGATCGTTCATAATCAGGGACATTTTTTTCATCAAAAAACCGCCATCAAATGATAGCGGTTTTTATCAATCAATACAGCTAATGAATTAGAAGTTTGATTTGTCTTTGATGTTGTAGAATGAATCAAGACCTTTGTAAACTGCAACTTCACCAAGTTGGTCTTCGATACGAAGTAATTGGTTGTATTTAGCAATACGGTCAGTACGTGATAATGAACCAGTTTTGATTTGACCAGCATTAGTTGCAACAGCGATGTCTGAGATTGTAGAATCTTCAGTTTCACCTGAACGGTGAGAGACAACAGCAGTGAAACCAGCTTCTTTAGCCATTTCAATTGCTTCAAACGTTTCAGTCAAAGTACCGATTTGGTTAACTTTGATAAGAATTGAGTTTGATGCGCCTTCAGCGATACCACGTTTAAGGTAGTCTGTGTTAGTAACGAAGAAGTCATCACCAACGATTTGGATTTTCTTACCAAGTGCTTTAGTAAATTCAACCCAGCCAGCCCAGTCGTTTTCGTCAAGACCATCTTCGATAGAGATGATTGGGAATTTAGCTACGAGACCTTCGTAGTAAGAAATCATTTCTTTCTCAGTTTTAAGTTCCCACTCTTCTTCTGGTTTGTTAGCTAATTTACCAAATTCGTAAACGCCTTTTTCTTTGTTGTAGAATTCAGAAGATGCAGCATCCATCGCTAAAACGATATCTTTACCTGGCACATAACCAGCTTTTTCGATCGCTTCGATGATCACTTCGAAACCTTCATCATTTGATTTAAGGTTAGGCGCAAATCCACCTTCATCACCAACAGCAGTAGAATACCCTTTAGCTTTAAGGATTGAAGCCAAAGCGTGGAATACTTCTGCACCATAACGGAGCGCTTCTTTGAAAGTAGGCGCGCCAACTGGCATGATCATGAATTCTTGGAAGTCAATAGAGTTGTCAGCATGCGAACCACCATTGATGATGTTCATCATTGGTGTTGGCAATACTTTCGTATTGAAACCACCAAGGTAGTGGTAAAGTGGGATTTCAAGGAAGTCAGCAGCAGCGCGAGCAGCAGCGATAGACACACCAAGAATTGCGTTAGCGCCAAGTTTACCTTTAGTTGGTGTTCCGTCCAATGCGATCATCGCACGGTCGATAGCTTGTTGATCACGAACATCGTAACCAATGATAGCTTCAGCGATAACGTTGTTTACGTTGTCAACAGCTTTTTGTACGCCTTTACCAAGGTAACGAGATTTGTCACCATCACGGAGCTCAACAGCTTCGTGTTCACCAGTAGAAGCACCTGAAGGTACCATACCACGGCCAAATGCGCCTGATTCAGTGTAAACTTCTACTTCGATAGTTGGGTTACCGCGTGAGTCTAGGACTTCGCGAGCGTAAACATCAGTAATAATTGACATTTTTTGTCTCCTTTAATTTTAAACACCCGATGGCATTTTTTTAATTACTACCTTATATTACCACTATTTTACAATTTGTTCAAGAAAAAACACGATACACTGCCTTTTTTTACAGAAAATTTTCATATCATTAACTTTCATTATGCTTCTGCTTAAGCAATATAAAAAGCACATAACAGATTATGCGCTTTTTAAGATTAACCTACTCATTTACTTTGTTTCGATCAAGCCAATGTTCCCATCTTCTCGACGGTAGACAATACTTGTTGCATTTGTTTCAGCATCATTAAAGATAAAGAAATCATGGTCAACAAGGTCCATCTGTAAAACAGCTTCTTCTGCATCCATCGGTTTCAAGTCAATATTTTTAGTCCGTACAATCTCAACATTTTGTTCATCTATCTCTTCTTCAGCAGATAGCTCTACAAACGTTTCAAAGACTTTACCTGTTGCGATATTACTACGTTTCTTTTGAACTTTTGTTTTGTATTTTCTGATTTGACGCTCTAGTTTTTCTTGCACAAGGTCAATTGAGCCGTAAAGTTCTTGAGATGTATCCTCAGCACGCAAGGTAATATTTTTTGCAGGAATAGTGACTTCAACTTTTGATGTTTTTTCTGCATAAACCTTCAAATTCACATGAGCTGTTAACTCTTGATTTTCAGTGAAGTATTTTTCAAGTTTGCTGATTTTTTCTTCGACATAGCTTCGGATGCTGTCTGTTACTTCGATGTTTTCACCGCGAATATTAAATTTAATCATGATAGCCACCTCTTCATCTTTTATAATCTCATTATACCGTGAAACCGGTTTTTTAACAAATATTTAGCGGTTTTTCACGAATCATTTTACCTTAATCGTTAGCTTATCACTTCTAGTCCCCACTGTTACAAGGCTTCCTGTTACAATCTCGCCTAGCAATAACTTATCTGAAAGTTGATTCTCAAGATCTTTTTCTAAAGCTTTTCTAATTGGTCTTGCACCATATTCTGGATCAAAGCCATGTTTAGCAATTAATTGGTAAGCACTTGCTGATAACTTCAAAGTGATCTGTCTATTGGCTAATCTATCAACTAAAGGTTTTACCATAATCTTGACGATATCAGATAATTCTTTTTCAGCCAAGGGATGAAAGACAATACTTTCATCTATCCGATTTAAAAATTCAGGACGATATTGTTTTTTCAGCTCTTCAAGTATTCTAGATTTCATGGCCGCATAATTAGCTGATTGATTCGTCGTACCAAAGCCGACTGTCTTTTCATCACGTAAGGCTGTTGCACCCAAATTGCTGGTCATAATAATGATTGTATTGCGAAAATCAACTTTGCGACCTTTACCATCTGTGATAAACCCATCGTCAAGAATTTGTAAGAGTAAGTTAAAGACATCTGGATGTGCTTTTTCTGCTTCATCAAAAAGGACGACCGCATAAGGTTTATTGCGAACTTGTTCTGTCAGTTGTCCGCCTTCTTCATAGCCTACGTAACCTGGAGGCGCACCGACTAATCGGCTCGTATTAAATTTCTCCATGTATTCGCTCATGTCAATCCGGATCATACTAGACTCATCGCCAAATACAGTTTGTGCCAACGCCTTGGCAAGTTCTGTTTTACCAACGCCTGTTGGCCCTAAAAACATGAACGACCCCATCGGTCGTCTATCATCAGAGATACCCGAACGGCTTCTGCGAATTGCATTTGCTACTGCGCTAACTGCTTCACTTTGCCCAATAACACGCTTGTGTAACTCTTTTTCCAAATTAACTAGGCGTTTCATCTCGCTTTTGCTCATTTGTGTAACTGGCACACCAGTTAAATTAGAAACGACAGCAAATACATCTGTTTCTGCTACACGACTGATATGCTTTTTACTGACTACCTTTTCACGTTGCTTCACCTGTTTTTCAAGTGAGGCTCTCAAGGCTTTTGCTGCTTTAAACGCTTTATTTATGACTGCTTCTTGGAGTTGTGCTTCTAAAGACACAAGTTGCTTGTCAAGTGCACGCTGTTCAAGCAAATTATTTTTAGTCGCTATTTTGACAGCAGCTGCTGCCTCATCTAGTAAGTCAATCGCCTTATCTGGTAATCTGCGACTAGGCATGTAACGAACACTTAGCTGAACAGCTGCTTTAACGGCATCATCATCAAAACTAACCTGATGAAACCCTTCAAAGGTTGCCTTTAACCCTTGTAAAATGGCAACAGTTTCATCTGCTGTAGGTTCCTCCACAGTTACCTTTGCAAAACGACGTTCTAAGGCTGCATCTTTTTCGATATACTTTTGATACTCATTAAAAGTTGTTGCACCAATCAGTTTAAACTCGCCTCGAGCCAGTGCTGGTTTCATGATATTAGAGGCATCCGTTACCGAATCTGTTCCACCTCCAGCACCAACAATCGTATGTAATTCGTCAACAAAAACAATCGTATTCGCATCTTGACTGACTTCGTCTACAATGGCTGTCATACGATCTTCAAATTCCCCACGGAATTTAGTCCCTGCAACCACATTTGCAATGTTCAGCGACATCAAGCGAAAGCCTTGCATGCTAATCGGAATATTGCCATCTACGATCCGCTGTGCTAGTCCTTCAATGATTGCAGATTTACCAACACCTGGCTCACCAACGAGGACAGGATTATTTTTTGTACGACGACTCAAAATATGGATGACGCGTTCAATCTCTTTATCTCGCCCAATCATAGGGTCAATGCGACCTTGCCTTGCATCATCTGTAACGTCACGCGCTACAGAATCAAGTGTAGGTGTTAAGCTAGACGCGGAAACATCAGACGCAGCATCGCGTTTCCCCATCGGTGTGACTGCTTTTCTAGTCACTTTTTTGACAGTCAGATTACCCAATTCAACTAAATCTTTAACAATTTCAGTCGTCTTGATTTTATTCAACTCTAGGAGTTTCTTAGCGACATTATCCTCATCTGTTAACAAGATATAAAGCAGGTGTTCAGAGCCTGTTTCTGATAAGTGATTTTGCAGGGCAAAGGCATCAGCTTCTGATAATAAGCGGACGACCTTAGGTGAAAATTTAATATTGGACACCTGCAGTGTTTTTTCAGGTAAGTGCTGACTCTCAATTTCAGCCAATGCCATATCAATCGTCACATCGTGATCAGTTAAAATATTTTGACTAAAGCTATCATTGACAGATAACATACCTGCTAAAACATGTTGTGTTTCCGCGTACTCTGCGCCATTTCCAGCTGCAAAAATACGCGCTGTTTTCAAAATTTCTTGAAGTATAGGTGTCTGTTTTTGTGTCATTTATAAGTTATTTCCTTTTTTATATGGATTACTAATCAGTGTTCAGTTGTTACTATTAAATCGATTCGTTGTCTGCTCAATACAGTTTGTCAAAGCCATGAACTAATGTGGTAAAAAGAATTGCCCGCTGTAAATCCGTTAAGACAGGACTACTTAAGGTCAACAATAATAAATTCCCTTCACGTTCATCTACAATCTTTTCATTAAAAAGTAATTGCAGTAAATCTTGTAACATACTAACTGATAATTTTTCGGGTATTTTTGGTATGAGTGCCATCAAAAAGTCATGCTCGTCAGAATATTGAATTCTCACAATCCGGATATAACCGCCACCCCCACGTTTACTCTCAACCTCAAAGCCCTTAGGTAGAGTAAAACGTGTTTTGATTACATAGTTGATTTGACTGGGTACAACCCCAAAATTAGCAGCTATTTCTGAACGTCTGATCTCTATTTCAGTCGCCTGAGAAAGTAGCTCTTTGAGGTATTTCTCAATCATATCCGATGTATTTCTCATATAATCCTCCTCAACATGCAGTAACAGGAACAAGTCTCTGCAATTTTTTTAGTCATCATCTTCATAGGTCAAGTAGCTATCTACTCATCGTTTATTAACCGATTTTCTATTCATTTGCAAGGCTTCATAGACATGAAAAGCACATGCTATTTTCTCTGACCTTATTCGACCATTGTATCATTTTCCAGTTTTTTTTGCTACTCTAAGCGCCTTAAAGCACTTGTATGCCTTTAGTCCATCCTGTTATGACCAATTAAAAAAAGGCCCTCCATTTTACGTAGAAGACCCCATATGTTCTAGCTAACATCCTAAACTTAGATGCGACTATTTAGTTGATACTTTAACGATTTCAACTTTCATCTCACCAACTGGCAAAGGAATAATCACTTCATCACCTGTTTTTTTACCAATTAAGGCTGCTGCAATCGGTGACTCATTTGAAATTTTACCATTAAAAGGATCAGCTTCTGCTGAGCCTACAATTTTGTAGGTTTCACTATCTTTCTCACCAATTTCGGTAAAGGTTACAGTTTTACCTAGTGCAACCTCATTGCGTTTAACACCTGCGTTATCAACAATTTCAGCATTTCTGATCATTGTTTCAACTGTTGCAATACGTCCCTCAACAAAGGCTTGTTCGTCTTTGGCTGCTTCATATTCAGAGTTCTCTGATAAGTCACCATATGACCGTGCGATTTTAATGCGTTCAACAATTTCTGCACGCTTAACCAGCTTGAGGTTATCTAGCTCTGCTTCTAATCCTTCAAAGCCCTCACGGGTCATTTGGTATGTTTTTGTATCTGCCATCATTCATTACCTAGTCTGCTAAAAAATTGGAGGTCATATGAAACGCCTATAGCCCATTTTAAAGTGCAAACTTCTTTCCTTTCTTTATCAAAAAATTGCTAGACAATCAGTACCCTTCATCATTCATGAGGTTTACTCGTCGACTCTGAAGATAATTTGTCGTTCACATATTTTTTTACATTCTCATCATGTTCTGCTATTGTTTCAGAGAAATAAACTTTACCTGTTGTGACATCTGCCACAAAGTAAAAATCATTATTAGCCGTTGGTTCAACCGCTGCTTTTATCGCTGATAAACTAGGGTTAGTTACTGGACCTGGACCATAGCCTAGATTTGTATATAGATTAAATGGTGAGTCCAATCTTGTATTAACTGCTGCATCCTCAGCCAAGCTCGTTTTTTGACCCAATTTGCCTTCTGCATACAAAATAGAAATATTTGAGCCTAATGTCATGCCAGCATTGATCCTATTGTAGAAAACCTGTGCAACGTTTCTACGATCCGCATCATTATTTGCTTCCTTTTCAGTTAAAGCTGCAATAGATAAAATCTCATTCACCGTACTTGAGGTTGCTTTGATTTTGGCATAATAAGGTTGCATATTTTGGTTCATTGCTGCAATCATCTCTTCAACGACCATCGTCACCGTTGAGTTTTTAGTATACTCGTAGGTTGCAGGGAACAGATAGCCTTCTAGTTGATACTTGACTCCAGATGCTTTATCTGGTAAATCACCTAATAGATCCGGATAAGTCGCTTTCATCTTATCTATGAAAGCTTGATCTGTCACTACCTTCAGAAAGGCATCTTTAGTGAAGGGTGTTTTGGATTTGCTAGCATCAGCATTTTCTGAAATCTGATTAGACATTTGATCGATCGTATAGCCTTCAGGTATGGTAATTTTACCTAATATAGGGGCAACTGGTTTATCTGTACCGCCCTTTTGTAACGTTTTAGCTATCGCCGTCAAGGTCATATTGGGTGACAGATTATAGTAACCTGATTTAAAGTCTGTAAAACTATTTAACTTAGTATAATATTTAAAGGCTGTTGCGTTCTTGATAATTTTATTTTTTTCAAGTAGTATGCCGATATCTTTGCTTGACGACCCTTTAGGAATATTGATTGCCTTAACTGTCGTATCTGTTAAACTATAAGGCTGGATTTCACTTTTACCATAACGAAAGCCAAAATAGGCTGTCGCACCACCGACAATAAATAAAATCAATACAATTGATGCAATAATTTTCCCAGCCAATTTTTTAGATTTTTTCTTGGCTGATCGTTTCAAGCTTTCTTGTGTTTGTCTTTTTTGAGAGGTCATGTCTGTCATCTTCTCCGGTGGGGTAGTCATCTCATCAGATATTCGACTATTGTGCACATTTGGCTCATATGCCTGTTCATATTCAGAATTAGCAGCCGTTAATACTTCCTCAAGTGCTGTATCACCTATTTCAGTGGAACTGATAGCATGACTATTGTAGACAACATCCTCAGTTATTTTCTCACCTAGTTTGGCTCGATCAGCAAATAAATTAACATCACTATTGCTATCCTGTTGCACATCAGAAAAAACAGTCTCCGGTTCAATATCATCCAAAGATTGATTGCCTGCTGCTAATTGACGGAGAATTTTTTCTTTGAAACTCTCTCGCTCAAAATTTTGGGTATCTTTATCTTCCAAATTGACTTTCTTCTACTTTCTTATGACAGTATGCTTCATTATGCTGCATCGCTGTCAAGCGTTATCATTTTTGATTATACACGAAAATCCTTGAAAATCAAGAATTTAATAAAAAAATATGGATTTCTCCATTATTTTTTCTTATAATGTCTTAAACTTCGTCATCATCGTCATCATCGTCATCGTCAAGATCTTCAACAGCGACATCTTCTAAATCAACTTCTTCAAGTTCCGTATCAAATGCTTCTGCTTCATCCTTTTCGTCATCCGGATTTTCGTCCTCATATGTCACATCAGCTTCATCGATATTATCATCGTCTTCTGGATCATCGTCGCTATAATCGATGTCGATACCATCAGCTGCAAAGGCATTCACTTTTTTACGTTTTTTAGTCGGACGTTCGCCCTCATCATCTAGTTCGTCAAGTGCGACAACTTCCTCATCGATTTCATCAATCGCATACCATGAACGTAAAGCCCACACATTATTACCTAGAGGAATAAAACTACCATCTGTATTCAGTTCTGTATAGAAGCGTGATAAGCGATCACGAATCTCACTATCTGATTTTTCAAGATAATCTTGGATATCGTTAACAAGGACGTTAAACTCAATTTCCTTGCCCTTTTCTTCTAACATGGCATGTGCCACTTCAATCATAGAAAGTTCTGATAAATCTTGCTTTGCAAATGCTTTAATTTTCAATCTCTTATCTCCATCAAACAAAGTATAGGATCCTATCTAAAAAAATACGATTTAAAGATGTCCTATCACGTTTACTATCCCTATTTTACCATAAGCTAAGCCATTTTAGTAATGCATTAGCACTTTATAAGCATAATCGCCTATTTTTTCACGGCCTTTTAAGTCATCAAGCTCAATTAAGAACGCACAACCGGCAACAACACCACCGAGTTTTTCAATCAGTTCAATCGTCGCTTTCACTGTTCCACCAGTTGCCAGTAAATCATCAACGATTAGGACACGTTGCCCTTTTTTAATCGCATCTGCGTGCATGGTTAAGGTATCAAACCCATACTCTTTTTCATATTGTGCTTCGATCACTTCTCTGGGTAGCTTACCTGGTTTTCTGACAGGTGCAAAGCCAATACCTAAATCAAATGCAACTGGGCACCCAACGATAAAGCCTCTGGCTTCAGGACCTACGATGACATCAATTTCTTTATCAATCGCATACTGGACAATTTCTCTAATCGCATAGCTATAAGCATTGCCGTCTGCCATTAAGGGCGAAATATCTCTAAAGACAATCCCTTTTTCTGGGTAATCTGGTATTGTTGCAATATACTCTTTTAAGTCCATTTTATTTCTCCTTTAATTTCTCATAGATCTCACCCACTGGTGATAGGGCAAAAACTGATTGTATCTGAACTAACACTTGTAAATCTTGATAGATTTGACTCTCAGATATCTCTCTTTTCTTCGCCTCTTTATTGACCGTCATAACGCCATCTTTAATGTTAACAAATGCTAACTCTTCAAAAATTTGTACCATTTTAACTAATAAAATAAGCGGTATCTTCAAATAGTCAGCCAAATCAGCGAGTTTATATCGGACATCAAATTCTGGATATTGGTAAATCGTTTTATAGAATTTAGCAAATTGTTCATGTGTCCCACCACCAGTCAAGTAATAGGTTTGCTTAATACTATTTTTAAAATAAACTGCAGTGAAGTCCTGACTAACAACCATTTTTTTTAGTCTATCAAGACTAGCTTTATCATGAGGTGTCTCAGCGACCACTAATACCTGGGTCAGCTTTTCCTGTTCGACATTTTCATTTGTGAACACAGATGCATCATCTGGAATTGCTGTTTGGTGCTGTTGATTTCTCAAATCAATCAGCTGACTCCCATTAACCTTTGCATCAACGACCATCAATTGTACTGATGTATTCCCATTCCATGTATTTACTGATAAGGTTACCGCCAGTTCTGGTGCTGTTTGTTCAAATTCAAGTGCTGCCATTCCCTGACCAAAATAAACAGCTTCTAGCTGTGTTTTATCTTGCTGGACTTTCAGTTTCAGGTGTGCATTTTGTTGCCCCATTGCACGACTTTGAACCACTTGATAATCTTTTATCAAAAAAATTGGTTTAGGATTATCTTGCCCAAAAGGTGCTACTTTGCCAAGTGATTTAATCGTATCAAGCGTGATATCAGAAAGCGCAATCGTGTCATCCAAAACAAGTGGTGCTTTCTGAGACATATCGAGTTTCTGATGTGCAATAAATGCCGCAATTACCGCTTTAATAGCAGGTAAATTCGTTAGGTCAAAGGTCATGCCAGCCGCTTGCGCATGCCCACCAAAGGCAATAAATAAGTCGTGATGCGCAGACAGGGCTGAAAAGATATCAAAAGCCGGAATAGATCTGGCAGATCCTTTTAGTATGCCTGCTTCTTCCGTTAACATGACGATAGGCTTGCCAGTTTTTTGAACTAATTGACCGGCAACGATCCCAAGAACGCCTGGATGCCAGCCCGGTTGATAAATAAACTGAACTGGACTATCATCTAGCTGTGATTCGGCCTCTACTAACATCTTGGCAACAATCTCTTTACGCTCTTGATTCTTTTGGTCGATCATCTCAGCAATTTGTTGCGTTTCTGCCTCATCCCAACCTGTCAATAAGTCAATTGCAGGATTTGGATCATCAAGGCGCCCCAATGCATTTAGCCTAGGTGCAATCTGAAACCCGATTGATTCCTCAGTTAAGCTATGCTTATCAACACCCGCAATCTTGATTAAGGCTTCTAGACCAATACGCTCTGTATTTTTTAGAATTTCCAGACCAAATTTTACCAGCGTTCGATTTTCATCAGTCAGTGACATCATGTCTGCAATCGTCCCAATAGCAACCAGGTCTAACATCTCTGACGGAACATACTCTAATAAGGCGCATGCCACTTTAAAAGCGACACCACATCCAGCCAAATCAGGAAATGGATATTGGCCATCTGGATGCTGGGGATGGATAATTGCATATGCATCAGGGAGCGTCTCAGGTAGAGAATGGTGGTCAGTGATGATGACATCACAGCCATTCTCTTGGGCGTAAGCTATCGCTTCATGACCTGCAACACCGTTATCAACAGTGATGATCAGGCCTACACCTTCATTCTCTATAAAGTATTTATAAACATCTAAATTCGGTCCGTAGCCATCCGTAAACCGGTTAGGCAGATAAACCAAGCTTTCAGCACCTATCTCATCGAGTGCTGTCTTCATAATACTCGCACTTGTCATCCCATCTGCATCATAGTCACCATAAATTAAGATAATTTCTTGCATCTCAATTGCTTGTCGAATCCGTTCAACAGCACGTCGCATGCTGTAAAATAAAAATGGATCATGCAAGGTTTCTAGTGTTGGATTCAAAAAGCTTGTTAGGGTATCTGCTGTTCTGATTTGCCGTTTCCAAAGGATCTTGGCTGTAAGTGTATCTAATTTTTGTTTTTTGACTAACTTAATAAATTCAGCTGTCGGTTCATCTGAATTAAGTTGCCAATCATAGGTAGGTATGATCATTTTAAATTGAAAAACCTCCGTGTTATGCTTTCCGTTAAAACTGGGAATAGTGTCGCAAATAATCTTGCGATGTTAAGTTGCCAAGGGAGGTTCAATTCCCTCTTGTTTGTATCTAGATTGGCCACGATTTTCTTAGCAACAAAACCTGCGCTAACCGCATGTCTACCAACTTTTGCTAAGTAGCCCGGATTGGCTTGATGAAATTTGGTCACTACTGGGCCTGTATTCACAACGAGTATGTTTATGTTATCGTTGAATACTTCTTGACGTAAGGCATCTGAAAAGCCACGTACAGCAAATTTACTGGCAGCATAACTTGTCGACTTGGCAGTTGCCATATAACTGGCGATTGAGGCGACATTGATGATTTTCCCAGTTTTTTTGTGTATCATGTCGGGTAAAAACGCCCTAGTTACCGTCATTAATGCGAAGACATTGACCTCAAAAATTTTGCGAATCTCATCTGAGCTATAGGCTAAAAAGTCTCTAAACTCACCATATCCAGCATTATTAATTAGGATATCGATGCTCCCAAATTTAGCACTGATTTGCTTGCACGTTGCAACTAAATCTGCTTCATTTGATAGATCAACCTGATACAGATAATCAGAAACATCAGATAAGTCGCTGATATCACGCGACATTAAAATTAGCTTATAGCCTTTTACTTGCCTTGCAATTTCCCGGGCAATGTCCCCATTAGCACCTGTAATCACCATATTTTTCATCATTTAGATCGTTTCTTCATATAAATCTTTAACAACAAAACTATTTTTGAAGGTCTGTTTTGTTTCTTGTAGTAACTGACTCACTAATGGGCCAACGTAACGTGCTGAAATATGTGTCAAAAGCAAGCGTTTAACTTGTGCTTGCTGGGCAACTTCTGCTGCTTGTTTCGTTGTTGAGTGTCCATGATTTCTAGCAACTTTAGCTTCGCTAGCTTCATAAGTCGCTTCGTGAACCAGCAAATCACTGCCAATAGCTAAACGAACGGCTTTATCTGTCTGCCTAGTATCACCAAGAATCGTCACAACACGACCTTTTTTATCTGGGCCAATAAAGTCAGCTGCCTTAATCAGTTTACCAGATACCTCGATATCTTGACCCTGTTTCACTTTACCAAATAAAGGACCAAAAGGGACACCTGCAGCTTTTAAAGCAGCCGCATCTAGCTCGCCTTTTTTATCTTTTTCTACAACGCGATACCCCATACAATAGATGGTGTGATCCAAAGGTGACATGTGCACCTCAAATGAGCCATCTGAAAAAATCTGTCCTGCATGTGTTGCATCCAACTCATGAAAATTGATCCGATAGCCTAATTTACTGCCTGACAGCCTGAGTGAGGTCATCACATAATTTTTAATGCCGACAGGACCGTATAAGTCTAAGTCTTGTTGTTGATCTTCTAAAGAGGATGTTTGAAAGCTTCGACTAGATAAAAACCCCGGCAAACCAAAAATATGATCTCCGTGCATGTGTGTGATAAAGATTTTCGTTATTTTTCTAGGCCTGATACTGGTCTCTAAAATCTGATGTTGCGTTGCCTCGCCACAATCAAATAACCAAATTTCATTTCGTTCTGCCAGTAATTTCAATGCAATAGACGTGACATTGCGCTGTTTGGCAGGTTGTCCTGCACCTGTGCCCAAAAATTGAATTTCCATGATTTCCTTTCGCTCACTAAGCAAAGATACACAAGTCAAAAAGAGATTGCGTATAAAAAGAAAAAAAATCCGTCCTGAGGGAATCGAACCCCCATCTCAAGAACCGGAATCTTACGTGATATCCATTACACTAAGGACGGAATTTTTGTTTGACAACTACTCTAGTTTAACAGATTTTTGCTAAAATGGCAAAAAAACTTGATCATCAGGCAATCATGGTGTATACCCTTAGTTCAGCTAGTCTGCAGTAAGCCAGTATAAAACAAAAAAATATTCTGAGTAGGCTAATCCACTCAGAACATTTTCAATTTAGTATACTAATCGGTTAACCCTTAGCAGCCAGTGCTGTTAAAATTTGAGTCCGGATATCTTCAATCCCATTTGGTTGACTTGGTAAGAAGACTGATGAATTACCATTAATCGCAAATTGATTCAAGGTATCAAGATATTGGTTAGTTAACAGAATCGACATGATTTGATCTTCTGAAATATCTACTCCTGTATCTTTCATCTCCTTGATTGAAAATGCTAGACCATCAACAATCGCTTTACGTTGTTCAGCAATACCGACACCATGAAGTCTGTCTTTTTCTGCATCTGCTTCGGCAGCAGTAACGATTTTAATTTTATCAGCATTAGCTAATTCTTGTGCTGCAACACGTTTTCTTTGTGCAGCATTAATTTCATTCATTGATTGCTTAACTTCAGCATCCGGTTCAACTTTTGTAATCAGTGTTTTAACAATGATATACCCATACGTTGACATTTCTTCTGCAACTTGACGTTGTACCTCAAGCGCAATCTCATCTTTTTTCTCAAACAACTCATCTAGTGTTAACTTGGGCACACTAGAACGCAAGGCATCTTCGATATATGACTTGATTTGTTCGCCCGGATTCATTAGCTTGTAGTAAGCATCTGTTACATTTTGCTCATCTACACGGTATTGCGTCGCGACTGTCATCTGAACAAAGACATTATCTTGCGTTTTTGTCTCAACGTTCATATCATTTTGAAGCAAACGAAGTTGTACGCGAGCAGCAATACGATCAATACCAAACGGCATTTTGAAATGAAAGCCTGAATGCGCTAATGAGGTAAATTTACCAAATCGCTCAACAATCGCAACACTTTGCTGTTTGACAACGAAAAACAGACTTGACAGACTTGCTAAAACCAAGATGATAATAACAAATAAAATAATTAACATAACAGCCATTTTTTCCCTACTTTCTTAAATACAAGTTAAATTCTCTATGCTTGAATTGTATCATTTTTTCAGTTTTTTCGCAATTTTTTAGTAATGTTTCATAGCAGGCTAGTCCGTCTGCAATATTAAGTGTTGTGACTCTGGTATAGGTCTTATTCTCACTTTTTCTTGTTAAGTCAGTCAGCTCTTCCTCAGCACTAAAAGGGTCAAATGATACTTTAGCCAATGTCACATTACTATCAGTTGCTGTCACAACATACTCAGGAAATAGTTTAGCAATTTCAAATAAAAGTGTATCACTCAATGTCTCATCAGCTAATTCACTAAATATAAGTGCCTCTCCATCAGTATTTTTATAGACTAACCCAAATGACTTACCTAGCAGATTCAAGCGAATGATTCGAAGTGTCGGGGTTGCTGTACTCCCCTCTAAATCAAAGTTTGGCAGTTCAGAGAAGCTTTCAAAAGTCGTCGATAAAGTCAAGAAATAGGCCATGGCCGCGTCAGGTCCTTGTTTTTGATAAATCTCAGAAAAATAAGCATTTACGACACTTGCTGGTGGCATAATGTAAGCTAATTTCTCTTTATCCGTTGCTAATGCTGCTAACCGATTTTTTAAAAATACACGGTCCATTGCCATAAAACCACCCGACTTTATGGCAAGTTCAACGTAATCCATCTTATACTATCCTCCATTCGTCTGCTTGAGAAATGCTACCCGAAACAGCGTACACTTCTTCTTCATCTAGTTCAATAATTTGATCGATTAAGGCAATCTTTTTAATCATGGGCAACCGGTAAGCTTCACTAAAGGGAATCCTTAAGTCAAATGGTATAAACAACTCACTGATTTTATCAATTATCGCTTGTCTGAGTCGTGCGATGCCTGCCTCACTTTTTATGGAAATCTGAACATTTGGCAGTACTGTTGGAGAAAAATGCTCAGCCAGGTCAAGCTTATTGTAAACTGTCAAAACGGGAATATCTGACATATTTAATGAGCTCATAATATCCGTCACAACATCTTCATGTAAGCTATGAGCAGGATTTGACGCATCTACTATATGAAGTAATAAGTCTACATTTTTAGATTCTGCTAGTGTTGATTTAAAGGCTTGAACTAGCTCAGTTGGTAAATCCTGAATAAACCCGACTGTATCAGTCATTGTTACCATAAATTCGTCTTTTAGTGAAAATTCTTTGGTCGTTGCATCTAATGTCGCAAATAACTCATCTTTTTCATATTGTATTTTATTGGTCAATGCATTGAAAACAGAAGATTTCCCAGCATTTGTATAGCCAATTAACCCTAGCTTAAATACTGATGATGCATTTCTTTTTTGACGACTATTCTCCTGTACTTTTTCAGCTTTTTTAAGTTGGGACTCAATCATCTCAACACGGTGACGAATATGTCTACGATCTGTTTCTAGCTGACTTTCACCAGCACCCCGCGCGCCTATTCCACCGCCCTGACGACTGAGTTCTAACCCCTTACTACCTGATAAGCGAGGTAAGAGATACTTCAGTTGCGCCAATTCAACTTGGAGCATACCAACATGTGATCTGGCCCTAAGCGCAAAAATATCTAGAATCAGCTGCATCCGATCAATTACTTTGACCCCAAGAAACGTTTCCAAGTTGACATTCTGACGCGGCGTCAATTTCTCATTAAAGATCACCATATCAATATCATCAGCTTCGATCGTTATCTTGATTTCTTCTAACTTACCTATTCCAACGACATATTTTCCATCCAAGCGTTCTTTTTTTTGCGTAAAGGTTTCATGGACAATCGCACCTGCTGTCTCTGCCAAACTAGCTAATTCTAGTAAGGAGACATCAAATGTCTCCCGATTGCCATACGTTTCTGCACCGACTAATACGACTTTTTCTGCTGCTATTTCAGTTGCTATCATCTAAAAACCTCTCTATTTTTTGGCTTGTTTGTGCTTTAAAATCAGCTGCAAATACATCTAGAAATTCCACTGCCATCCTATTTTTAAACCAGGTAATTTGTCGCTTGCTATAGCGTCTAGAATTTCGCTTCACTAATTCAATTGCATCCTCTAGTGTGCTTTGACCAGAAAAATAAGGGAAAAACTCTTTATAACCTATCGCTCGTGCAACCTGAGCATCTGGTAACGTGTCATATAGCATTTTGGCTTCTGTTACTAACCCCTCAGCCATCATCTTATCAACACGTTGATTAATACGCGCATATAAGCCGTTACGATCCATGTTTAGTCCGATAATAATAAACTCATAATCCGACACGGTATTCTCAGCATCACCACCAAAAATGACTAACTCTATCGCTCTGATTGCCCTACGCCGATTGGGTTGCGCAATCTCAATACCATGACTTGATACCTGATGATATAATTCTTCGTCCGTCATCACCTCTAATTCTTGACGCAGTGCACGCATCTTCTCATGATTTCCCTGACCACCAAGATGATAGCCTTCTATCAGACTTTGAAGATATAGGCCTGTTCCCCCAACGATAATCGGTAATTTTCCACGTGCTAGCACATCTGCTATTGCTTGGTTGGCTGCAGTTACAAAGTCATGCGCACTAAAGGTCTCTGACAAGGCGCGAATATCGATTAAATGGTGCTTAATCGCTTCCTGTTCTTCCTTAGTCGCCTTGGCAGTACCAATGTGTACATCTTGGTAGACTTGTTGACTATCACCATTAATAATCTCCCCATCATAGGTTCTTGCAATCTCTATAGATAAGGCTGTTTTGCCAACCGCAGTTGGTCCAGCGATAACAATCACTTTATTTTTTATCAAATTTTTCACTTTTTTCTTTTTTACTTTATTAATTAAATTATAACGGCAAATTGCAAGTCCAAGTTAGCCACCCTTCATCATCTCATTAGGCGACCTGTAATCAAACATTTTACGTGGATAATTGTTCATCCACATTTCAATTCTTGCGACAGCGTTG
>artificially_reared_1__coassemble_302_pt1 | contig 19297 bp, 17 predicted proteins | sample artificially_reared_1__metabat2_low_PE_008 | metagenome-assembled genome bin artificially_reared_1
GACATCACAAACGTGACCTATGTGACTGCCAAGGCTGAGAAGGCCATGAGCGACTGGCTAGCACAAGGCATCACCCCTAACGTCATCTTAGTCGATCCACCGCGTAAAGGCCTAGATGAGACCTTTATCGATGGCGCAGCCGCTGTCGGCGCACGTAGCATCGTCTATATCTCATGTAATGCCGCAACCTTTGCAAGAGATGTCGTTCGCTTTGAAGCCCTCGGCTATACGTTAGACAAGGTACAACCAGTTGACTTGTTCCCGCAGACGCATCATGTGGAGTTGGTGGGATTGCTGACGAGGAAGAAGTAGAAAAAGCTTTATATCAAGGGATTTGTAGAAATAAGAGAATTTGAATTTCGGTTCATTTTCTCTTTTTTTGCGTTTGAGGGAATAAATCAACTTGAGATTTTTTGGTAAGGTTGACACTACAAGATTACTTTTGGGGGAGGGTGTCACTACAGAAAAGATGACAGCTGAAAATGTCATCGTCAGTACTGTAGGGTGGAGATATGACTTTTGCTTAGATGATACAAAACAAAGTGGGCTGAATAGCCTTATATATAGAGAATAGTGAGCTGACAGGTGTTAGGCTTTTTTGTTTTGCAGGTGATATTGTTGATTAGAATTTGGTTCGGATTACCGATTTGTTCCATAGGGGGTAAGGGGTGTTTTCGGTTATGGTGTTTGTTCATAAAATTGACGGCGTTTCCATGATATAATAGAGACATAGGTTTTTTGAGGAGGTCAACGACAAATGAGCGGTACAGCGGATAAGCAGAAAAGAGAGTTTTCAGAATGGGCAAAAGACAATCTTGGTGAAAAGGTTGGCATTTGGTATGCACCGTATATTGAACAATTTGGCACTCTTCTAAAAAAGTTTAATCTTGATGGTGGAAAGGACTATTACACCAATTTTTTCTTTTACACATCATTTGATGAGTTTAAAGATATTTATAAACAGGTAATAGGTCAAACGGATAATGAAATAGCCGAAATTGTCAAAGGCAAGCAATTACGATATCCAGAAGAATATGCCCAACAAAAACTTGAGTGGAATAGACAGTATGCTCAAATGACTTTTGAAAATGGTGAAAGAAGCAAACCTGACAATTATGGAGGCATTGCTGATTTAGGACCATTGTTTAGAGCTTATTTGAAATTTTTGTATTATGCTGAAAATCCGTCATTGACATATCCAAAGAAAGAAAAGAAAACCGCTACCCATGACGGGGAAATAGATGATAGTATAAATTACTGGCTATATGCTCCTGGAGATGACGCACGCTTTTTTGAAGAGTTCTATTCTGAAAATGTTATGGGGCTAGGATGGGATTATCTAGGTGATTTGTCCAAATATTCAAATCGCTCTGAAGTTGAAAAAGTGATTGCAGATACCAGAGCAGATGACAGAAGACCAACTAACGATTCAAAAGCGGTATGGGACTTTTACAAAGAAATAAAACCAGGGGACATCGTTTACGCTAAGGCTGGAATGAAAAAAATCGTTGGTCGTGGTGTGGTTACAGGCGAATATTACTTTGATAAAGACGCAGAAGAATTAAAACACCGTCATTCCATCAATTGGACTAATAAAGGCTATTGGGAATTAAAAGATAAAGTTGCACAGAAAACATTGACTAAATTTAATGATTATCCAGATTGGATAGTTTATGTTGATCAGCTTATTAACGGTGATATAGTTGAAGAAAATTCCCTTTTAGTGAATGAGTTCAAAACATGGCTTTCACAGCAAGTCCAACAAAATGGTGAATACTTGAATGATAAGACAATCACTCAGAAAGTATCGTCTTTGAAAGATATCGAGAACCATTTTGGAGTGATTATTTTTGGGGAAACTGACACAGAGGCTTTGAAAAATATTAAAGAAACAGTTCTAGCTGACGAAAGATATGATAGATATAAAGGCGTTTCAGGTAGCTCGTTGGACTATTATATTCGCTATATTGAGTCAAAACCTGTTGTTGAAGAAAACGAATCGTATTCTCAACAAGACTTTTTATCAGAAGTATTTATTGATGAATCAAAATTACAGACACTACAGTCAGTGCTACAAAACAAAAAGAATCTGATTCTTAAAGGAGCACCAGGAGTAGGAAAAACTTTCATTGCCGATAGACTTGCTTTTTTAATGATGGAAGAAAAAGATGAATCACGTATTCAAATGATTCAATTCCATCAGAGTTATAGCTATGAAGACTTTATTGAAGGTTATAGACCAAAAGCAGATGGTGACGGATTCGAGTTAAAATAAGGACCATTTGTCAAATTTGTGCGTAAAGCAACTCGAGATCCAGAAAGAGATTATTTCTTTATCATTGATGAAATAAATCGTGGAAATATGAGTAAAATATTCGGAGAGCTAATGATGCTCATCGAGTCGGACAAACGGGGCAAATCAATTAACTTGCTTTATTCAAATGAAAAATTTTCAGTCCCTGCTAATCTCTATATTATCGGTATGATGAACACCGCAGATAGGAGCTTAGCTTTGCTTGATTATGCACTACGTCGTAGATTCTCTTTCTTTGAAATTTCACCAGCATTTGAAAACGACACATTCAAAAATTATGTTAAAGGTCTTGGTTCACCAGAAAAGTTGATTAAGGTAATTAATACAATCAAAGAGCTCAATTTAATTGTATCTGATGAATTAGGAACTGGATTTCAAAATGGACATAGTCGTATTTATCATATTTATCATGGCAAGGAAAATTATCTCTCAAAACTAAAATTGCATTAACATCAAAGCATCTATCAAACACGATAGGTGTTTTTTGATACCTAAAGAGGATAAAAAAGAGCTTGACAAGCAAACGGTTGCATGATAGAATGAACAGTGAAAACGATTGCAATGTGGCCGAGAGGCGTGCAAAATTGCAAGCAAACAATAAGGAGATCAAATGAATCAAATTAAACGTATCATGGCCATCGATCCATGGGAAATCAAATCTGACACGTTAGAGATTGAAGACCGTAGACTGCAAGAGTCCCTGACGGCGATTGGCAACGGCTATATGGGGATGCGGGGAAATTTTTCGGAAACCTATTCTGGCGATAGCCATCAAGGCTTCTACTTGGCGGGGGTTTGGTATCCAGATAAGACCCGTGTCGGCTGGTGGAAAAATGGTTATCCGGAGTATTTTGGCAAGGCCATAAATGCTTTAAACATTGCCAAAATCAACTTAAACATTGATGAGGTTGAAGTTGATCTAGCGGTTGACCCGATTTCTAATTTTACTCTGGTGCTTGATATGCAAAAAGGGACGCTGAGCTATGGGTATGACGTTCGTGGTGTGCGGGTTTCGGCTGAACGCTTCTTTTCAGCAGATGTCCGTGAACTTGCAGTCTTTAAGTTTGGGTTTGAAGCACTGGATGATCAAGCTCACTACATTCGGATTGCCTCAGTGATTGATGCCGATGTCAAAAATGAAGATGCCAACTATGACGAGCAGTTTTGGCAAGTCTTGGATCAGGCCAATCAATCACAGGGGTCCTATCTTGCTACACAAACGATTGCCAATCCATTTGGCATTGAACAATTTACAGTGGTTGCCAGTCAAAGTTTTGCAGGCGATTTTGAAAGGCTAGAACAAGCGACAGCTGAACGCTCTGTGACGGATGTTTATGGCACAGTTTTAAAGCCTGAAACAAGCCTGATTTTTGAAAAACGGGTGGTGGTGACGACAAGTCGTGATTATGCCGATCTAGCTGCAGTGATCGCGGGCAATGCTGCCATCGTGAGCGAAAAAGTCATTGATCAAGCCTACCAACAGTTGTATCAAGCACAAGTCACCGCTTGGGCAAAACGTTGGGAACTTGCTGATGTGGTGATCGAAGGGGCTGACGCAGCCCAACAGGGGATTCGCTTCAATCTTTTTCAATTGTTCTCTACCTACTATGGCGAAGATGAGCGACTTAACATTGGACCAAAAGGGTTCACAGGCGAAAAATATGGTGGGGCGACCTACTGGGATACGGAAGCCTATGCAGTGCCACTCTATCTGTCATTGGCGGATCAACAGGTGACGAAAAACCTGCTCAAATATCGCCGCAGACAATTGCCGGAAGCACAACATAACGCCCGTCAACAAGGCTTGGCCGGTGCGCTCTATCCCATGGTCACCTTTACGGGTGTCGAGTGTCATAATGAATGGGAAATTACCTTTGAAGAAATCCATCGCAACGGGGCCATTCCTTATGCCATTTATAACTATACCAACTATACCGGCGATGAGAATTATTTGGCACATGAGGGACTGGATGTTCTAGTCGAAGTGGCACGTTTCTGGGCGGATCGCGTTCATTATTCTGCACGCAATGGTCAGTATATGATTCATGGCGTGACAGGCCCGAATGAATACGAAAACAATATAAACAACAACTGGTATACCAATACACTTGCGGCTTGGGTTTTAGCTTATACAGCTGAAAGTCTGGCTGCGCATCCACGACCAGACTTGGTGGTTTCGGAGTCCGAGCTGGCCAAATGGACAGATATTGTCGCTAAGATGTACTATCCTTATGATGACAAAGAGGGCGTCTTTGTGCAACACGATGGCTTCTTAGACAAGGACATTCGGCCTGTGTCAGCCTTGGCAGCATCAGATTTACCGCTCAATCAAAACTGGTCATGGGATAAGATTCTTCGCTCGCCATTTATCAAGCAAGCGGATGTCTTGCAAGGGATTTATTTCTTTGGCAATCAATTTACCCTAGAAGAAAAGCGTCGGAATTTTGATTTTTATGAGCCGATGACGGTCCATGAAAGCTCGCTTTCTCCGTCTATTCATGCCATCTTGGCTGCTGAGTTGGGTAAGGAAGCCAAAGCCGTTGAAATGTATGAACGGACAGCCCGACTTGATTTGGATAACTACAATAATGATACCGAAGACGGTCTGCACATCACGTCAATGACGGGGTCTTGGTTAGCCATTGTGCAAGGCTTTGCCCAAATGAAAACATGGGCTGGTCAACTGAGCTTTGCGCCATTTTTACCGAGTGAGTGGACGGGGTATACTTTCCATATCAACTATCGGGGGAATTTGTTGAAAATTCAAGTGGGTGCAGCAGTGAGCGTGACCTTGCTATCTGGTGAGGGACTAAGTCTGACGCTCTATGGTCAGGCTGTGACCTTATCGCCAGAACAAGCAACTGAGACGATGAAAGTAGGGGGTTGAGATGTTTAAAGCAGTATTGTTTGATTTGGATGGCGTGATTACGGACACGGCTGAATATCATTTTTTAGCATGGGAAAAGCTAGCTCAGACGATTGGGATTACCATTGACCGCAAGTTTAATGAGAATCTCAAAGGTGTCTCACGCGAGGAGTCCCTGCGGCGGATTTTGGCGCACGGTGGTCGGGAAAATGACTTTACATGCGATGCCTTTGCGGCCTTGGCAAAAAGCAAGAACGACCATTATGTCGAGATGATTCAGGCGGTGTCGCCTGCGGATATCTATCCGGGGATTTTAAGTTTGTTACAAGATCTGCGGGATAAGGGGATCAAGATTGCCCTAGCGTCTGCCTCGAAAAATGGGCCATTTCTCCTAGAACAAATGCAGTTGACGGCCTATTTTGATGCCATTGCAGATCCTGCGAAAGTCGCAGAGAGCAAGCCGGCGCCGGATATTTTCTTGGCTGCCGCTGCGGGTGTTGGGGTAGCGGTCAACCAAGCGATTGGGATAGAAGATGCTTACTCGGGGATTGAAGCGATCCAAGCTGCCCATGTCCTACCAATCGGTGTCGGTAGTCCAGAGGTCTTGGGGGACGACATCGCGATTGTGACGGATACGTCAGCACTAACTTTGCCATTTCTTGAAAAAGTTTGGCAGGAACAGGAAGAAGGAAAGCAATGAAAGAGAAGTTAAAAGGATTCTTAAGTTTTGAGTTTTGGCAAAAGTTTGGCAAGGCTTTGATGGTAGTGGTTGCCGTGATGCCGGCAGCTGGGATTATGATCAGTCTGGGGAATGCCATTACCCTGATTGATCCCAAGGCGGCGTGGCTGATCACGATTGGGTCGGTCATGGCGCAAATCGGTTGGGCGATTATTACCAATCTTCATTTGTTATTTGCCCTTGCCATCGGTGGCTCTTGGGCTAAGGAAAAAGCGGGCGGAGCCTTTGCTGCAGGGATTGCCTTTATCCTGCTGAATCGGATTACCGGTGCGATCTTTGGCATCTCTTCAGCCATGCTGTCCGCACCAGATGCCACTGTCAAAACACTATGGGGTGCCAAGATTGCGGTCAACGGCTATTTTACAAGTGTGCTTGAAGCACCAGCACTGAATATGGGTGTCTTTGTCGGGATTATCGCTGGCTTTATTGGGGCAAATGCCTATAATAAGTATTATAATTTCCGCAGTCTACCTGATGCCCTGTCCTTCTTCAATGGGAAACGGTTCGTGCCCTTTGTTGTGGTCCTTTATTCAACGGTCACTGCGATTGTCTTAGCTTTCTTCTGGCCTCTGGTACAAACAGGGATCAACAACTTTGGCCAGTGGTTAGCAACATCAAAAGATTCGGCACCGTTTTTAGCGCCTTTCTTGTATGGGACTTTGGAGCGGCTCTTGTTACCATTTGGTCTGCACCATATGCTGACGATTCCGGTCAACTACACCCAGCTTGGCGGGACCTATGAAATATTGACAGGTGCCAATGCCGGCAGCAAGGTCTTTGGACAAGACCCGCTTTGGTTGGCATGGGCGACAGATTTGGTGCATTTCAAGGATGCAGGAGATACCAGTGCCTATCATCAATTGTTGACAAGCATCACACCGGCTAGATTTAAAGTCGGTCAAATGATTGGGGCTTCTGGAATTCTGATGGGGATCTCAGCTGCCATGATCAAAAATGTTGACCCAGATAAGAAGAAAAAATATGCGTCAATGATTATTGCAGCAGCGGTTGCCGTCTTTTTGACAGGTGTCACAGAACCACTTGAGTATATGTTTATGTTTGTGGCTATGCCCCTTTACGGTATTTATGCGATTATTCAAGGTCTAGCCTTTGCCTCAGCGGATTTTTGGACAGAGCGCCTGCATTCTTTTGGGAATGTTGAGCTATTGACCCGTTTGCCGATTGCGCTAAAAGCTGGTCTCGGTCTTGATTTGGTGCACTTTATCATCACGACTATTGTGTTTGGGATTGGCACTTACTTCATTGCCAATTTCATGATTAAGAAATTTAACTATGCGACACCAGGCCGTAATGGCAATTATGTTGACAATGAGGCGAGCGATGAAGCGACAACTGTCGCCAAAAATCCGAGTGGTCTTGATCCGCAGATTATTAACATTGTCAATCTGCTAGGTGGCCAAGAAAATATCGTTGATGTTGATGCGTGTATGACGCGATTGCGCGTGACGGTCAAAGATCCAGAACATGTTGGAGATGAAAACGCATGGAAACAAGCGGGTGCCATGGGATTGGTGCGGAAAGGTGCTGGCGTTCAAGCGATTTATGGGCCAAAAGCAGATGTCCTCAAGTCAGATATTCAAGATGCGCTTGATAGCGGGGTAGCGATTCCTAAGACGAATTTGACTGCCACGGTGGAAACGGCAGCCAATAACGCTCAAAAAGTCAATGATTTTATTCCTGAAAAATTGACGCAAGAAGTGTTGTTGAATGTGGTTGATGGTGATGTCATCGCGATTGATCAAGTGGCAGATCCTGTCTTTTCAAAAAAAATGATGGGAGATGGCTTTGGTGTTAATCCGAGTCAAACAGCTGGTAAGGTGACGGTGGTAGCGCCTGTTTCAGGACAAATCTCGAGCATCTTCCCGACCAAACATGCGCTTGGGATCACGACTGCTAATGGCATTGACGTGTTAGTCCATATTGGCCTCGATACAGTTGAGCTTCAAACGCAACCTTTTGAAGTACTCGTAGATACAGGACAAGTCATTAAAGCTGGTCAAGCACTGGCAATAGCAGACCTTGATAAAATTAAAGCAGGTGGTAAGGCAGCGACGATTGTCATTGCTCTGACCAATATGACAGCAGTCGCTGAGTTTCAACTGACAACTACTGGTATCACAACATCAGGAGCGCGCGTAGGTCAGTTCAAGGCTTAGGGGCATTACTCAAGAACAAGGGTCGTAAGCCCTTTTGTTAAATAAGGAAATAAATGAATGAAACTACTGACCCTAAACACACATAGTTATATGGAAGTTGACTTTGAGGAGAAGCTGTTACAATTAATCGAGATGTTGGTGCAAACACAGCCGGATCTTATCGCATTTCAAGAAGTCAATCAGTCTTTGACAGCAGTAATCATCACACCGGATGCCTTTTATCAACCGGTAGACCACAAGCCACCGCATATCAAGTATGACAATTTTATCTATCGCTTGACCCAGCAGCTGAAAACTAATGGCTTGCAGTATTATTGGACTTTTGCAACGAGCCATGTAGGCTATGACCGCTTTGATGAAGGGCTTGCTATTTTGAGTCTAGTGCCATTTGAACGTGTCAAAAGTGTGCGGGTATCGACAAACGATACTTATGCAGATTATCATCGGAGGCAAATTTTACTGGCAGAAGTGGCTGGTTTACAAGTCTATGCGGTGCATTATTCTTGGTGGCAAGATGACTTTGCAGGTGAATGGCAGCGGACGATTGATACCTTTGAAGCGGCTAAAACGCAGCTTTTATTGGGAGATTTTAATAATGATGCAGGTGTCAAAAACGAAGGCTATGATCTGGTCAAATCAGCTGAGTTGCAAGATGCTTTCTTAGAGGCGCCGATTAAGTCCGGAGAATTTACCGTCAAAGCAGCGATTGACGGCTGGGAAACAGATCAGTCAGATAAACGCATCGACTATATCTTCAACAGTCGAGGGAAAGTTGCGCGCTATGAGGTTGTGTTTGATGGCGAAAACTATCCGGTGATCAGCGATCATTTTGGGATATTAGTGGAGGTTGTACTATGATGACAGTTACGGAAGTGCCGTTTGGGGATGCAAGCCTGTATCGTTTGACCAATAGCGCTGGCAATTATGTCGAGCTGTCGAATTTCGGAGCACGAATCGTCAGCTTTGTCGTGGGCGGTCGTCAGATGGTGCTAGGTTTTGACAACTTGGCAGACTATCAACAGACGCCGCATATTGGCGCCACAATTGGTCGTGTGGCTGGGCGAATCCAAGAGGGTCGTGCAACAATTACAGGACTATCCTATCAATTTGCGGTGAATCATCCTGCTGGTTATACCCTACATGGCGGAAATCCCGGCTTTGATGAACGGTATTTTGAGACAGTTGTGCTGACAGAATCGGTCGCTGCTTGCCAAGTAACCTTTCGATATGTATCGCCCGCTCTTGAGCATGGTTTTCCCGGGGAAGTGACGCTGGATGTCACGCATCGCTTTGATGAAGACAATTGTTGGACGGTTCTTTTTGACGCGACCTCAACTGCTGACACCTTGTTTAACCCGACCAATCACGTTTATTTTAATTTGACTGGTGATGTCGGTCAATCGGTCTTTGACCACATCTTGCAAGTATCAGCAGATGAGGTTGCGGTCCTGGCGTCCAATGGGCTGCCAACGGGTCAGAAACAGTCGGTTGCGGGAAGTGACTTTGATTTCAGACGGCCCTTAGGATTAAGTCAAATTGCCCAGAGCCAAATGGCAGCAATCAGACAATTTGACGGGCTGGATCATCCGTTTTTCTTGACAGATTCGTCAAATGCGGGACGTTTGATAAGTCCGGATGGTCGATTTGAGCTGGTCGTCCAAACCAACCAGACTGCTGTTGTGGTCTTTACCATGAATTTTGGAGCGACAGGTCTGAAGTTTCGGGGTAAAGAGATGGTCAAGCATGCGGGGATTACCTTTGAAACACAAAGTGCCCCAGGAAGTGAACGGTTTGCGGACTTTGGCCAGATTGTCTTGAAAAAAGGAGACACTTACCATGCGGAAACGGCTTATCAAGTGACTCAGAAAGGATGATGTTTGATAAATCGCTTACTTTGTGGCACAATGGAATAAGGAAAACGATTGCATTAAGGGCACTTTTAATAACTGGATCTTCGCCTGTGAGACAGATTTTACGTCTGGCAGGGCGATCGACGAAAGCCATGTGGTTCATGGGTTGAGGAGATCAACGAAGTCAGGCGTGACATCTGACCAATGGCGGAAAGAAACGAGATCAGAGGTGCCCTTAATATAGGAGGTAGGCACAATGTCAGTCACAATCAAAGATGTTGCCAAGCGAGCTGGCGTCAATGCTTCAACTGTCAGCCGAACGATTCATGATCATCCGGCTATTTCTGACAAAACAAAAGAAAAAGTTAAAAAAGCAATGACAGAATTAGGCTACTCACGGAACTCAGCGGCGCAAATGTTGGCAAGTGGCAAAGCAGGTGCCATTGGTGTTGTTTTTCCACCCGTTGCAAATAAATCAGAGCAACCTTTCTTTATGAAGATTTTGACAACTATCAATGAAGAAGCACGCAAAAACAAGATTACAGTTTCCATCGCAACCGGCTATTCAAATGCCACCCTGCTCAGTCAAGTTCAAGTGATGTACCAAGAAAAAAGGGTAGATGGCTTTATTCTACTCTATGCGGGGAAAGCAGATGATGTGAGGAATTATCTCTTAGCAGATGATATCCCCTTTGTTGTAATCGGAACGCCAGTCGAACATGTCAATGAGATTACTGCTGTTGACAACGATAATAAACTGATGAGCTCGGAAGCGACACAATATCTAGCGAGTCTAGGACATAAAAGGATCGCTTTTATTAGCAATGTCGACTCGGGTGAAGTCTTTCACGAACGCTATCTCGGCTTTCGCATGAAAATTCAGGCGCTTGGTTTGACGGGCCAATTGCTCCGAACGATAGAAGACTTTGAGGTTGGATCGGCGACGGCACTAGTTGTCTTGGATGATGTATTAGCAATCAGAATCATCCAGCGTTTGTCGGAACAGGGAATTGTAGTTCCGGATGATGTGTCTGTTGTGTCCTTTAATAACTCAATTTTCGCCAGTTTGACGCATCCTTATTTGACGACTTTTGACATCAATATCACGCAACTCGGCCATCGTTCTGTTCAAAAGCTAGTGCATTTATTAGCACATCCAGAAGATTACCGGGAAAAAGTAATTGTTCCTTTTGACTTAAAAGTACGGGAATCGACTAAAGCGATTTAAGCTGTTGTGAAGATTAAATTTTGGATGGAGTGTTAACTGCTCAAGACAGTAGTTGAGATGGTACGATATTTGTTTCGTTCAGAAATAATTTAAAATAATTTAAAAGCAGGATAGTGTCAACAACACACATTTTGTTTTTTTTTAGTAAGCGGGAAATAACATGATGGCTGTTCAATATCTAACTGATTCGCTAAACTATAAAGAGAACTAGTTTAGGAGGATTTTGGATGAAATTTAGAGGGATAGGTGGTCATTACAACTTAGCTTTGGAGGTTGTTTATGTTGATTGATTTTAATCAAGTTAAGCACGCTTCCGTGCTTTAGAATATGATGATAAGCTAGTTAGGAAGTTAATCCAAAACGTCACAGTTTATGAAGACCACTTCGTTATATCTTTTAAATCAGGCATTGAAATGAAAATATGAATATAATCGAAAATAGCCCATGACTCTATAACAGAGTTGTGGGTTTTGTTCTTATGATAAAAACATACTAATATTTCTCGATCTATTATGTGGGGGGGATTGATGTTACTGAGGAAGATGAGTAGCACTAATTTACAGCTGAATCCCTTTTAAATCTAAGGATGTTGAAGCGTGATATAAGGTTATGTCCTATGCTCCAATTACATGTTTGTTGAAATAATTGAATCAACTCTTGACACACTGGGCTTCAGTTGATATTGACAAAATTATTTTAAATGATATACTTGTATCAGGTGCAAATACAGGTACAAGTTTGAGGATTAATTGTTTAAAATCCTCTTATACGTTTAGTGAGGGAGTTATTATGGATACTAAATTTTCAGTTGCTATTCATATTTTGGTTATGATTACAGAGAGTGAGAAAAGTCTGACTTCACAAGCTCTAGCAATAAGTGTTGGAACAAATGCAAGCTACATTCGTAAAGTTATTGGACTTTTAAAGAAATCAGAGTTAATTTGCTCATATCAGGGAAAAAGTGGCTATAAGCTAACCAAAGCTCCAAATCAAATTAGTCTGTTCGACATTTACTATGCTACTCAGGAAATTGATCGCGTTAACCTTTTTCAAATTCATCAAAATCCCAATGAAAGCTGCCCTGTAGGTAAATATATTGAAAATACTTTGAAACCTATTTTCTTGGAAGTTGAGATTCATCTTGCAAAGGAGATGTCTAATCAGACGCTGGAAGATGTCATCGCTACTCTTTACCAACAAGCCAAAATAGCACGTTGACTAACTAAAAATCTAAATTATTAATTCTAGAACGAAAATGTATTTATATGCCATGCAAATAAAAAAATATTGATTGAGAAGGAGGATGTATATATATATGAAAACAGCACAATTAACAGAATATAATAAAAGCAATATTAAACTAAAATTAACAGATGTGCCAAAACCAGAGGTTAGTGCTAACGATGTCTTGATAAAGGTTTCAGCAGTAGGGGTTAATCCTCTTGACAACATGATCTCACGTGGTGAAGTGAAGCTCATTACACCTTATAAACTTCCGATTATTGCGGGTAATGAAGTTGTTGGTACCGTTGAAAGTGTTGGAAATCAAGTTTCGGGTTTTAAAAAGGGAGACCGTATATTTTCTCGACTTCCCTTGAATCGTATTGGGGCTTTTGCCGAATATGTTTGTGTTGATAGTGAAGCGATTGCCTATGTTCCATCTTACTTGTCCGATACCGAAGCAGCGGCTGTTCCTCTAACGGCTCTGACAATCACTCAAGCACTTGAACTGATGGGGGCTGAAAGTGGAAAAACCCTCTTTATTTCGGGTGGTACGGGTGGTGTTGGAGCTATGGCAATTCCGATTGCAAAAGCAAAGGGTCTGATAGTCATTACGAATGGTGATGGCTCAAATAAAGAGCGTGTTATAGGACTTGGTGCAGATCGATTTATTGATTACAAAACGGAAGACTATACCCAAACGTTGCGTCAAGTTGATTACGTTCTTGATACACTCGGTGGTTTAGAGACGGAGAAACAAATGAGCATCCTTAAAAAAGGTGGTCGGCTTGTCTCTCTTCGTGGTATGCCAAATGGTGCTTTTGCAAAACGAATGAATCTACCAAAATGGAAACAGATTCTTTTTGGAATTGTTGGACGTAAATTTGATAAATTGGCAAATAAATATGGTGTGACTTATGACTTTATTTTTGTTGAATCGAATGGTCGACAACTCCAAGAGATTACAGATTTATTTACAGAACTTCAAATCAAACCATCTATTGATGCCGTTTACTCCTTTGATCAAATCAATGAAGCGCTATACAAAGTTGCCAATGGTCGTTCAAGAGGGAAAACCGTTATCAGTTTTGAAGAAGAGAAATAATGACATACTAAAAACAAAAAACCAATTAATTACTGTTGAGGGACAGAAATCGCTTACCGTGATTTAGGAAAACGCAATTTTAAAATTTCCTTACTTGAAGAAAATCAATATGAATTAACTAGCCTTGTGAATAAAGTAAAAGACTATGAACACGTAGCGGATAAAATTGATGATTTACGCAAAAATCGTCAAACCTTTCTTGTGGAAGAGGTTTCTCTAAGTGGCGAAAATGAACAAATCAAGAATTTGATTGGGTTTATACACAAGAACAAGTTTCGAACCCTAGAACATCACGATAGGCTAGTGAGGAAAATGGTCGAGAATGCAATAGTCTATGAAGACCACTTCGTCATAGCCTTCAAATCAGTCATTGAAATGAAAATATGAATATAATCGAAAATAGCCCATGACTCTATAACAGAGTTGTGGGTTTATTTGTGCTTGTATAAATATAGTAATATTTATGATCACTATTGTATTTATCAACCAAATGGTTTATAATATTATTAGTTTATCCTTGGAGGTGCTGTATGACTACGGCTGAAATGATTAAAGAACTATGTGAACAAATGAATATAAGCGTTTCAGAACTGGCTAGTCGTATTGGACAGACACCACAGAATTTTAGTAAAAAATTAAAACGTGAAACGGTGTCCTTAGACGAACTAAAAGTTATAGCTGATGTGCTTGGGATTAAGTTTGAACAGGCTTTTATATTGTCTGATGGCAAGGAAATAAAGATAGGTAATGAGTAAAGGAGGCGGCCTACTACTATGTTTGGTTCGGAAGGGTACTATGAAGAGTATCTCAAAGAAAAACAAAAGAAGAAATAATGACCGCAATACGAGGGATTAGGCAAGAAATAGGTCATCTCAAAATTTCAATGGAAAGTCTAGGCTATGGCGATAACCCAATTACAATTCCGAATTAATCTATTTGTATTTACTGGACTCATGAATATTTGAAAGAGATAAACAAGTCCACAAGAAGTTATGAAAGGAGTATCTAAATGTCGAAAAAGGATTCCAAACAAGATATAAGAAAAAATGGGTGTAATACTTCCTCTCACACTCATCATCACAGAGATAAATCAGATTCACAAGCTTCATGTATCAGTGTCGTTCCAATCTTTAATCATTTAGAAGAAGAGCAGATGGATGAAATTATGAAAGTGATGAAGTCAATTTCATATAAAAAGGGTCAAGTGGTTTATCGGGAGGGAGATACATCCAATGCCTTATATGTTGTAAGTAAGGGTAAAATTAGAATCTACCGTTTATCTGAGTCTGGAAAAGAACAATTATTGAGAATTTTAAATCCTGGAGATTTTACTGGAGAACTAGCTTTGTTTCGTGAATCAATCCATGAAGCGTATGCAGAAGCAATGAGCAATACCGATGTGTGTATGATTAGTAAAAATGATTTACAAGAATTTTTATTAAAGTACCCTACGATATCTTTGAAGTTCTTATCAGAATTTTCTAACCGATTGGAAACATCAGAAAAACAAACAACCAGATTCACTACAGAAAAGGTGGATGCTAGATTAGCGCTGTTTCTTGCTGAATGTATGGATGATGGTGAGGGTTCAATGGAAATTGAATTGCCAATGAATAGAAAGGATTTAGCTTCTTACTTAGGAACTACACCTGAAACGGTAAGTAGAAAGTTGGCTGATTTTGAGAATGAAGGTTATATAAAACAAAAAGCAAGTAGAAAGATTGAGATTTTGGATTTAGATGGTTTGTTGTTAGTATAAATGATAGTCATAAAATGAAATATAAAACAGTTGGAGTCACTTCAAAACTTCAACTGTTTTATATTTTTAGGCAAAAAACGCAAATATTTACGCAAAAATGCATAAACTTGATTTAGGTCAATTTAATTTCTTTTAATCGCTTGTATAATGTAATCAAGTCAAAGAAAAAAGAAAGAAGGAAAAAACATGTCAAAACAAGTAAATTTTAATCAAGAAAAGGAAACTCATTTAAAACTATTGACACAATATGTACCAGTTGTAGCACGAGTTCATGGCGGTAATCACCCGGAATTTCACCAAGTGCGTAAAGTATTTGATAGGCTTGTAAAAAAAGTAAAAGATGCAGGAGCGGGAAAACCTGACTTAGTAGATGAATTTGTAAAGTTGCGTGAAATTACAGATAATTATACAGTTCCAGATGATGTTTGTGAAAGCTATGAAGCAGTATATAACATGTTGGCAGAAATAGATAGAGCCTTTGGATCATAAAATAAATCAATACTAGATTACTAAAAATTATAAGAGGAAGGAGCATGAATATGCAAAAATTCATTTTAGGAAAAAAGAATCATATTACCATAGTAAGTGCAATTTTAATAATAATTGCATATGTTAGTAAATTAGGATTTAAAAACGAACCTATAGCCATATGGTCACTAATAATTGCCTCCGTTTTAGGAGTTATACCGATTGCTATCCAAGCGTATCAAGCATTGAAGGTCAAAGTTGTCAGTATCGATGTTTTAGTTACTATTGCAGTTATCGGAGCTTTTATAATCAAGAACTATGAAGAATCGGCAATCGTTACGTTCTTATTTCTATTTGGAGCTTATTTAGAACAAAGGACACTTAATAAAACACGTTCTGCAATAAAAGAATTAACTGAAATGGCGCCAGAAGTTGCTCTAAAGCAACTGAAAAATGGTGAGTTTGAAGAAGTCGAAATAGAAGAGGTTGATGTCGGTGATATTTTACTTGTTAAAACGGGTGCAAAAATTCCAGTTGATGGTACAGTGTTGACAGGAGAAGGGCACATTAATGAAGCAAGTATTACAGGTGAAGCAGTTCCAGTAAGCAAAAAGAAAGATTCAGGAGTATATGCTGGAACAATTTTAGAAAATGGCACACTGCAAATCACAGCTGACCGTGTAGGTGAAGACACTACTTTTGGTAAAATCATTGAGTTAGTGGAAGAAGCACAGGATTCAAAATCAGAGGCAGAACGCTTTATTGATAGATTCTCTAAATATTATACCCCTGCTGTTTTAGGTCTCTCTTTTATTGTAGGGCTCATTTCAAGGGATATTGAACTTGCAATCACGATATTAGTTTTAGGATGCCCAGGAGCATTGGTAATCGGTGTCCCTGTTTCAAATGTTGCAGGTATTGGTAATGGAGCACGTCATAGTGTTCTTCTAAAAGGCAGCGAGGTAATTAGTGATTTTAGCAGACTAGACACCATGGTATTTGACAAAACTGGAACATTAACAATAGGAAATCCTAAAGTAGCGGATAAAGAAATTTATGCAGATAATGTAGACGAAGTATTAGCTTATCTGTCAAGTGTTGAAAAGGAATCCGATCATCCATTAGCAAAAGCGGTTGTGGAATATATTGGAGATACAAAATCATATACCGTTGAAAAAACGGTGGTTGTCAAAGGCGGAGGAATTGTAGCTCATGTAGAAGGTCATAGAGTTGCGGTCGGGAATGTCGCATTGATGGAACAAGAAAATGTTCTTTTAAGTGAAAAAGTTCGAGGAGATATTGCCAGATTCGAGGAGAATGGAAATTCACTGGTTCTAACATCCGTTGATGGTGAATTAAAGGCATTGATAGGAATTCGTGATCAAATTCGTCCTGGTGTCAAAGAAGATCTTCAACAGCTGAAAAAACTTGGTGTTAAAAATCTAGTCGTTCTTTCAGGTGATAATCAAGGAACCGTGGATTTGGTGGCGCGTGAACTTGGACTCACCGAAGCCCACGGGCACATGTTGCCGGAAGATAAATCAGCATATATTAAAGCACTGCAAGAAAGAGGTCAAATTGTTGCATTTGTTGGGGACGGAGTAAATGATAGTCCTTCACTAGCTCTAGCACAAATAGGAATTGCTATGGGAAGTGGAACAGATGTAGCCATTGAAACTTCAGATGTTGTTTTAATGAACTCTGATTTCAGGCGCTTGCCACATGCACTAGGTTTAACAAAAGCAACAGCTAATAATATGCTTCAAAATATAATTATTGCAGTAGGAGTTGTATTAGTCCTGCTTGCCAGCGTATTCTTTAGTGAATGGATGAATATGTCAATCGGTATGTTAGTACACGAAGCGAGTATATTAGTAGTAATTCTAAATGCTATGAGACTTCTTCGCTATAAATTATGAAAATAAAATTTTCGTAAAATTTTTAATCTAAATCAATTTAAAATAGATAAATATATCAAAGGAGAAATGAAATATGCAAAAAGCAACGATTCAATTAGAAACATTAACTTGTCCATCTTGTATGCAAAAAATAGAAAACGGTGTGAAATCCTTAGAAGGGGTAAATAAAGAGAGCGTAAAGGTACTATTTAATTCAAGCAAGGTAAGAGCAGAATTTGACGATGAAAAAGTATCGATAAAAGATATCGAAAATTCTATTGATAAGTTAGGATATGAAGTACTAAAATCCCAAGTAAAAAAAATTTAAAGTGGCGAATCAGTTAAGTCTGTATAGTAGAAGTCGTTGAATGATCATCTTTATAATTTTGTTGATAATGTACTTTAATACTTAGTTCCATTTCGCCATTTAGAGCAGAGTAAATTAGGACGAAGTTACGTGCGCAAACAATGTTTTCTGTGTTATTTTTTACGAAATGATTATATACTACTTACAGCTTCTATGAAACGCAATTGAGATTTAGTTTTGTAAAAGTCTGTGAATATCCGTATAGATCTAGTTACGGCCAAACTTTTGTAAGATAAGTTTGGGCATAAAATGCCTAAAATTACAAAAGGGCGGCCTTTAAATATTGCCAAGAAAATCAAAGTGAAGTTGATACTGAAGCGCCGTTCAGCACGCACGCCAAGGAACTCAATTGTTCGACCATACATACGCCAAAGAATTTTGATATCCTTCTTTGTAATGCTATTTTTGGCTTTTAACATCCATTCGCTCCCATGCTTGTCATCACTTAAGCACTTGATCAAAGGTATTATGTAATGAATACATACATTGACTGATATGTTCCTACATACAAGGTTCAATCTTGGATATGTTTCCTCAAAGGGAATGTCTCATAAAAATATTCAGCCTTCTAATTTTCGACAGCTACGTGGGTTTCTCAACACATGTGGAGTTGGTTGGGTTATTGACGAAAAGCTAAAAACTAGCGTTTAGGAAATGTGCGAACGGTAGGCAAAGACAGGTTGTGGCGCACTATGCCACGTTCTGTTTTTTCCTCGGGAGTCACTTTCCTGCTAGTTTGTGCTGGACATCATTGACGAAAAGCTAAAACCTAGCGTTTAGGAAACGTGCGAACGATAGGCAAAGACAGGTTGTGTTGTACTATGCCACAACCTGTTTTTTCCTCGGGAGCCACTTTCCTGCTAGTTTGTGCTAAACATCAAGGAATCAGTAAGAAATACCTTAGAGTTTTTATAAACGAGAGATTTCAGATTTTGATCTGGGGTCTCTTTTTTATTATTTTGGCTCTTTGTCAAATCGTGTGGGAAATAGCCAAACTCTATAAGCAAGCACTTCGGTGCTTGTTTTTTTAGTTAGTTAAAACAGTGTTCATTAACAGGATGCGTTTCTTGAAGTTTCTAAAGGTCCTAAAGCCAAATGCACAGCGCTTGATTGCCTTAATTTTGTTGTTCATACCCTCCAAACAGCCGTTGGAATAGGGGAGCTTGAGTGCTAATTCAATAGATGGTCGTTTTCTTAATAAAAATTGGTACTTTTTGATAAAAGGGTCAGGCAGAATACGGGTATCTAGCCCATCAATCAGATTGAAAAAGGCATCCGAATCTTTGTTTCTAAAGTGTCCCATCG
>artificially_reared_1__coassemble_184_pt1 | contig 16108 bp, 11 predicted proteins | sample artificially_reared_1__metabat2_low_PE_008 | metagenome-assembled genome bin artificially_reared_1
CCTCATTAAAAATCCGTTCCTCATCTAACAGATATTTTCTGAGTAAGAGCACATTCCCATAGCCGCTGTAGTTTTTACTTAGCACGAGATAAGGTTCATACCCCCCTTTTTCTTTCAGGTAGACAGTATAGCCATCTAGTTTGTTGATGATCGACAAGATATTATCAAAGGCAATATCCTTTACTGTAACCTGCCTATTCAGTTGGACTAGGGCATATACTCCCCAAATAACTGTCAAACTAATAAAGATTTTAAAGGCTTGTTTCACCCCATTTTTACTTATCTTTAGTCTTTTCATCTTTTTCCTCCTTTACTTTTTCCGTCTTCTTTTAAAACGAAGACAGCTAACTTATCTACATAAACGATCATTCGCATAGGTAATGCGCAATATACAATAATTGGTGTAGTCCAATTGTTAATTAATCTATTAATTTAAATCAATTATATCACATTATGTTATTTTCTGATTATATTACCTTATAAACTATCTCTTAAATTAAAAAAAACGCATCACTGACACGTGATACGCTGTTTCATTTTGGTTAATAAAAAAGCCTCTATAATACATCATGTGGGAAATATATGCCCATACGATTTATTATAGAGCCACTAAAAAAAGCTATCCGAAGATAACTTTTCACACCGCAATTTACTTCACTTTAGTGTTTGCCCACCGCAGAGTTGACAGAACCAAAACAAGTATCAAACTACTCGCTTAGAGCTAAAATCAGTGTCTAATAATGTAATCAAAGGCACCTAAAGCTGCGGTCGCACCACTTCCCATAGCAATAATAATTTGTTTATAAACTGAGTCTGTGCAGTCACCTGCCGCATAGACACCCGGTAAGTTTGTCGCACCTTGTTTATCAACGATAATTTCTCCGCGCGCTGTACGATCTACACTTCCTTCAAGCCATTCTGTATTTGGCACAAGACCAATCAAGATAAAGACCCCTGCCAACTCAAGTGTTAGCACTTCTTGTGTATCACGGTCCATATAAGCTAGACTGTCAACTTTATCTTGCCCGTAAATCGCTTTCGTTTCAACATTTGTCAGTACAGTAACATTGTCAAGTGAATAAAGCTTATCTTGTAAGACTTTATCTGCCTTTAATTCTGGTAAAAATTCTAAAACAGTCACGTGTTCAACGACACCAGCTAAGTCGATTGCAGCTTCAATACCTGAGTTACCACCACCAACAACAGCTATTTTTTTACCTGCAAATAATGGCCCATCACAGTGTGGACAATAAGCAATTCCTTTGTTTTTGAAGGTTTCTTCACCTGGAATGCCTAATGAGCGCCAACGTGCCCCAGTAGACAAGACAACAGTCTTAGACTGTAACACAGCACCATTTTCTAGCGTTACTTCGACTAGTTCATTTTTAGCTAACTTGATTGCTTTTTGTGTTTTCATCACATCAACTGGATACGATTTAACATGCTCTTCTAGTTGTGCTGCTAACTTTGGTCCTTCCGTATAAGTTGTCCCAATAAAATTTTCAATGCCCAGTGTTTCTAAAGGTTGTCCGCCAAATTTCTCAGCTAAAATACCCGTGCGTATGCCCTTTCGTGCTGCATAAATTGCTGCACTGGCTCCTGCAGGTCCACCACCAACAACAAGGACATCATAGGGATCTTTCTCTTCAAAAGCTTCACTACCTGCTTGGCCGATTACTTTGTTAAGGATTTCTTCTAAGCTCATACGTCCACTCGAAAACTCTTCATCATTAACAAAAACGGTTGGTACAGCCATGACACCACGAGAGTTTACTTCATCTTGGAACATCCCGCCTTCAATCATCGTATGTGAGACATTTTGATTAAGCACACTCATGATGTTCAAGGCTTGTACAACATCCGGACAATTATGACAGGTCAAACTAACATATGTTTCAAAATGATAAGGTTGACGAATGGATTGAATGCGTTCCTTTAGTTCGTCCTCTATTTTGGGTGCCCGACCACTCACCTGTAATAGCGCCAAAACTAAGGAATTGAATTCATGGCCTAATGGTAGCCCAGCAAATACAATACCAGAAATCGTATCCTTTTGATCAACTGAGAAACCTGGAGATTTGATAGCTGTCGTTTTTTCAATACTAATTTTCGCAGACATATCTGCAATTTCAGTCACAAAATCATGTACTTTTTTACCATTAGTTTCATTGATATCTGCATTTAAACGTAGTACAATATCATTTTCTAATAGGTCAAGATATTGCTTGAGTTGTGTCTTAAGATTTTCTTCTAACATCTGAGCCTCTCATTTTTCTATTTTCAAAAAGGCGAGTAATCTACATCGCCTGAATGAGTTAAATTTTACCAACTAAATCCAAACCTGGTGTCAAAGTTTCTGCATCTTCTTTCCATTTTGCAGGACATACTTCACCTGGATTTTTGCGAACATACTGTGCAGCACGTACTTTATCAACGAGTTGACTAGCATCACGACCGATACCATCTGCAGTAATTTCTACAGCTTGTACAACACCATCTGGATCAATAATAAATGACCCACGTTGTGACAAGCCAGATGCTTCATCTAATACATCAAAAATACGTGAAATTTTTTGTGTTGGGTCTGCAAGCATTGGATATTTTACTTTACCAATCGCCTCACTGTGTTCATGCCATGCAGCATGTACAAAATGCGTATCTGTAGAACATGAATAAACATCCACACCTAGTGATTGAAGAAAATCATATTGTTCTTGTAAATCTTCCAACTCCGTTGGACAAACAAAGGAGAAGTCAGCAGGATAAAAAACAATCACTTGCCATTTTCCTTTAAAATCTTCCGAATTGACAGTTAAAAATTTACCTTCTTGATAGGCATCAGCAACAAAATTTTCTATTTCTTTTCCAATTAATGACATCATTTTCTCCTAAATTTAATAAATTTTATCTTCAAAATCATTATCGCAAAATAGATATGTTTAATCAAAGAATCTGTTTATTATTTGCTATTAATAAAGTCAATTTTAAATAGATGCAAAAGACAATCAGTGACATTAGCAGTCAGATTGACACCTACTTAAGTACTGGATCATTATCTACATTATCTATATATCATTTTGTATTGTGATAGTTGAGTTGCCTTTGTTTTTCGGTCTACATATTTTTCATCATCAATTGCGATTAACTGTATTCTTAATAAAAAAAAGAGCAGATAACCCTTAAAAATAAAGGATTCTAAGCTCTTTTCTTTTATTCCCACTCAACCGTAGCTGGTGGTTTAGCCGTAATATCGTAGACGACGCGGTTAACGCCTTTGACTTCATTTGTGATGCGACGTGATACTTCTGAAAGGACTTGCCAATCGATCTCAGCAAAGTCAGCAGTCATCCCATCAATCGATGTGATGGCACGAATGGCAATGACCGTATCGTAACTACGGAAATCACCTGTTACACCGACTGAGCTAACGCCTGTATCGACTGTGAAGTATTGCCAGATTTTTTCGTTTAGACCGGCTTTAGCGATTTCTTCACGAAGAATCAAGTCAGAATCGCGTACTTTTTCAAGACGTGGTTCTGTAATCTCACCCATGATCCGGATAGCAAGTCCTGGACCAGGGAAAGGTTGACGCCAAACAAGGTCATGAGGCATGCCAAGGACTTCACCTAATTTTCTGACTTCATCCTTAAACAATTTGTTAAGTGGTTCGATCAGTTCAAACTGCATATCTTCTGGTAGGCCACCAACGTTGTGATGGCTCTTGATTGTTTGTGCTGTGTCCGTTCCTGACTCGATCACATCTGTATACAGTGTGCCTTGTGCAAGGAAGTCAACACCATCAAGTTTCGACGCTTCATCATCAAAAACTTCGATAAATTCGTTACCGATGATTTTACGTTTCTTCTCAGGATCAGCAACTCCAGCAAGTTTACTCATAAAGCGGTCTTTACAGTCCACTTTGACGATATTTAGGCCAAATTTACCACCTAAATCTTTCATCACTTGTTCTGCTTCACCTTTACGAAGTAGGCCATGATCGACAAAGATAGAGGTTAATTGGTCGCCAATCGCACGTTGTAACAAGACACCAACAACTGATGAGTCAACCCCACCTGATAGGCCGAGTAATACTTTTTTATCCCCGACTTTTTCACGAATTTCTTTGATTTGTTGCTCTACAAATCCAGCCATCGACCAAGTACCAGATGCCTTAGCGATTTTTTTAACAAAGTTCTCAATAATCACATGACCATATTCACTGAGGGTTGTTTCAGCGTGAAATTGTACCCCGTAAAGGCCTTTTTCATCATTTGCAATCGCAGCAATCGGTGTTTTATCCGTATGAGCGGCAATTTTAAAGCCTTCAGGAAGGGCTGTGACATTATCCGAGTGACTCATCAAGACAGTTTGCTCTACAGGTGTGCCGTCAAGCAGATTTGATGGTGAATCTAGGCTGATTTTTGTTGGACCGAATTCGCCATTTCCTGGATTAGCTTCAACTTTACCACCAAGTTTTTGGGTCATCAGTTGCATGCCATAACAAATACCAAGGACTGGAATACCCAGCTCAAAAACGCCTGGATCGATGTCAAAGGCATCCGCTTCATAGACAGAGTTTGGGCCACCAGAGATGATGATGGCTTTAGGGGCATAGGCCTTGATTTCATCGAGCGTCATTTTATGGCTTTTCAGCTCAGAAAAAACACCAAATTCACGAATGCGTCGTGTGATTAGTTGGTTGTATTGGCTACCGTAATCCAGTACGATGATTTTCTGGATGTCTTGCGTATCAGTGGTTGTCAAAGTAAAGCTCCTTCTATAACTGCGAATATAGCTGCGAAAATATGTTTCTTCTATTTTACCAAAAAAAGTTGTGTTTTTGAGATTTATTTTCAGGATACTTGATTAATTTGCCAAGTTTGTGATGACGCCTTAGACTTTTTGACTGCATCTCCTTTCTTTACCACTCTATTTGTTAAGCAACAAGGGAACGCCCTTTCATCCCTGAAACAAGAAAACAGCTATCTGACTAGATAGCTGCTTGTCTATATGATGTCTGTCAATCAAGTCAAAATTTGTAAAATCTCTGATAAGGATTGCACACGATAAGTTGCCTGATGCGCTTGAACTAGACCTAGCTGTTTGCTATTATCTATCCAAATACTATCGATCCCTGCTTGATTTGCACCCTGAATATCTGATGCTAAGGTATCGCCAATCATTAAGAACTCTGATTTAGTATTGTCTGGATATAGCTTAAAGATATGGTCAAAGAATCCTGTACTTGGTTTGGCATGTCCGATTTCCTGTGAAATCACGACCTGCTTAAAATAGCGATCAAATCCTGTTAAGGCTAATCTGCTATATTGGGTCGCCGTCTTACCGTTTGTCCCAACAACTAACTGATAACCTGCCTGGTTCAGCTTACTAAGTAGCGTATCTGCTCCTGCTACCACGGCATCATTGGCATCTAGTACCTGACGATAAGCTGCTTCTGCTTTTTCCCCATCAATAACTTGATCAAACTGAGCAAACGTTTTAGAAAAACGGTCATTTAATAACGGTTGTGTCGCTGCACCAGCCTCGATTTCTCGCCAGATGCGATGATTAATCTTGCTATAAGCTCTTACCCAAGCCTCATAGTCAACTGCTGCCGTCTGAAACGCTTTAAATACTGTTGCTAATCCTTTAACTTCACCAGCTTTAAAGTCTAAAACGGTGTCATCTAAGTCAACTATAACTACTTTGTAGGTCACTTGCTAGTCCTCATCCTATATTTTATTCTTCTATTATAGCATATATGATCAGTCAGCTGTTCTGAGTAAATTAAAGACCATGGCCATATTTTAATTACTTTTGGCTGTATTGAGTTGCGCATGTATGGCTAGATTAACTGCTAAGACATTAACAGTAGGCGTTCCTAAAAAATTTAAGACTGGCTTTGTTGTCTGTGCATCAATCAGTTGATATAATTTTTTCTCACTTATCTTACTCGCCTTGGCTATTTCTGGCACTTGAATTTTTACACTTTCAGGACTGATATGAGGGTCTAGTCCAGATCCAGAGGCGGTCAGTAAATCTGTTGGGATAGCCTGCTTTTTAATCGTTGGATTCTGGTCTAGGAAACGTGCCATATCCTGTGCTACTCGTTTTTTGAGGTCGGGATTACTTGGTGCTAGATTTTCTGATCCTGATGCCACACCAAGGTAGTGACCATTTTCTTTTTCAGCTGCTGTATAGGTGTTATAGTTGACACCTGATGGTCTACCTTTTAAGTAGGTTGACTCAGTAAAGGCTTGTCCGATTAATGCAGACCCCACAACTTTTCCATTCTCTTTGATTTGGCTGCCATTTGCCTGATAAGGAAATAAAGTCTGACCTAGTCCTGTGACGAGTAACGGATAACCTATCCCACAGATAATCATAAATGTGACAGTAAGTAAAAACGGGGTTTTTAATGCATAGATGATCTTTTTCATCGTTTTCCTTTCTTAAATGCCTAATAAATGTAAGAGTGGCGCTATCACTAAATCAATTAACTTAATCCCGATAAAGGGAGCTATCACACCACCCAACCCATAAACAAACATATTATGCGTCAGTAATTTTTCAGAACGTTGGGGTTTATATCGAACCCCTTTCATCGCAAGTGGGATCAAAATCGGAATGATTACCGCATTAAAGATGAGTGCTGATAGTATTGCACTTGATGGTGTCGCAAGTCCCATCACATTCATGATGCTAATTTCTGGAATTGCGACCATAAACATGGCTGGGATAATCGCAAAATACTTGGCAATATCATTCGCGATTGAAAAGGTCGTCAATGCCCCTCTAGTAATCAACAATTGCTTACCTATCTCAACGATATCAAGAATCTTGGTCGGATCTGAATCTAGGTCGACCATATTTGCTGCTTCTTTTGCTGCACTGGTCCCAGAATTCATGGCAATGCCGACATCTGCTTGTGCGAGCGCGGGTGCATCATTAGTGCCATCACCGGTCATTGCGACTACTTTGCCTTGTGCCTGCTCTGCCTTTATAGCGCGAATCTTATCCTCAGGCGTACATTCAGCTATAAAGCTATCGACGCCTGCTTCTTGTGCAATTGTCGCTGCTGTCAAAGGGTTGTCTCCTGTACACATAATCGTTTTAATGCCCATTTCGTGCAACCTTGCAAAGCGTGCTACCAATCCTGGTTTGATGGTATCTTTGAGATAGATCACGCCTAGGATTATCTGATTATTTGCCACAACCAGCGGTGTGCCACCTGCTGAAGAGACGCTATCTGTGATTGCTTTTAGGGTTTTAGGAATGTCCCCACCCAATCTCTCAACATAGTTGACGATGGCATCAATTGCGCCTTTTCGAACACGAGCACCTCCAGAAATATCGACACCGCTCATCCTTGTTTGGGCAGAAAAGGCAATGAAGGTCATTTCGGAATTATGAGTAAAGGGCAGACCTGTTTGAGATTGTGCTAACTTAACGATGGATTTACCTTCTGGCGTATCATCCTGTAAAGAAGTTAAAACAGCACTTTCGATTAATGTTTCCGGTGCGATACCTGCCACCGGTAAAAATTTAAAGGCCATCCGATTCCCGTAGGTGATGGTTCCTGTCTTGTCTAAAATCATGGTATCGACATCGCCGCTTGCTTCTACTGCCTTGCCAGACATGGCAATGACGTTAAATCGTGTGACACGGTCCATTCCAGCAATCCCAATAGCTGATAGTAGGCCGCCTATTGTTGTCGGAATTAAACAAACGGTTAAGGCAATCAGAGTCGAGACCGTTAGCGGGACATGCACAAATAAAGCAATCGGATATAGCGTGACGATAACAATCATAAAAATAATGGTTAAGCTAACAAGTAAGGTATTCAAGGCGATTTCATTTGGTGTTTTTTTGCGTGATGCGCCTTCAACCAGCGAAATCATTTTATCGAGAAAGGACTCCCCTGAATTCGCAGTAATCCTAATTTTCAGCCAATCACTTGCCACTCTAGTACCACCCGTAACAGAGGCAAAGTCGCCACCAGATTCTTTAACCACTGGTGCTGACTCACCTGTTATAGCCGACTCATCTACTGAAGCAATCCCATCGATGACCTCTCCATCACGGGGAATAATCTCACCCGATTTAACGAGGACGATGTCGCCTTTGGCTAGGTCACTAGCGTCGATCATTTTTTCTATGACCTGGGGCGTGTTATCTGCAGTGGCGATTAAGCGTGCCTTCATATCTTCTTGTGTTTTTTTTAGACTTTCAGCTTGCGCTTTACCGCGCCCTTCTGCTACAGATTCTGCAAAATTGGCAAATAGGAGGGTTAAGAGTAATATCAGTGTCACGATGATATTATAAAGACGTCCCTCACCAGCTACATGACCAAATAAATTTGGCATGACTGAGAGGAGTAAGGTAATCATAAACCCTACTTCAACAACAAACATGACCGGATTCTTCATCATGTAAGCTGGATTTAGTTTAACAAAAGCGCCAAAAACCGCCTGTTGTAAGAGTTGCTTATCCATAAATTTTTTATTTTTTTCTGACATGTCTAACCTCGCATCTTAAGAAATTCAGCTATTGGTCCCAGTACCAAAACTGGTAAAAACGTTAAGGCTGAGATAACAATCACGATAACAAATAGCACTGTTGTAAAGGTCATCGTATCTGTTTTAAGGGAACCAATCGAGTCGTTTACTTTTTGTTTAGCCATTAAGGAGGCGACGATTGCTAGCTGTAAGATGAGGGTAACATACCGACCTACAAACATAGCAATACCTGCTGTGATATTCCAAAACAGGCTGTTATCTTTCAGACCCTCAAACCCTGAGCCATTATTTGATGACGAAGAGGTATACTGATAAACGATTTGCGAAAGACCATGATTACCTGGATTTGAAATACCAGCCACACCAGCAGCTACAGAAACTGCTATTGCTGAAAAGACGAGCACAATCAAGGGATGGACGATAATCGCCATTGCCGTTAGCTTCATTTCCTTTCCTTCTATCTTTTTACCAAGATAAACCGGTGTATGCCCAATCATTAGCCCACAGATAAATACAGTCAAGATGACGAAGATGACCATATTCATCAGGCCTACACCTTTGCCACCAAAGACAACATTTAGCATCATATTCATCATCGCAACACCGCCACTTAGTGGCGTGAGGCTATCATGCATATTATTAACTGAACCAGTTGTAAAGGCTGTGGTGATTTCTGTAAACAGGCCACTCATCACGACACCAAATCTCGTCTCCTTGCCCTCCATGCTACCCATCGCCTGACTGAGTCCGAGGTGTTTTAAAATCGGATTACCTTGGGACTCTGACCACAGTATCGCACCTAGCCCTAGTAAGAATAAGACGCTCATGACGATGAATAGCGGTTTAGCTTGGCTACCTAACCAAACTTTATGTCTCTTTTTATGATGTAAGGAAGACAGGCTTGATGTGTTAGCCACTATCGTGCGATTTTTCTCTTTATGACTATCTGAAACCATCAAGCCAAATGCAACGAGCACACCTCCTGGTAACAGGGTCATCGATAGCATTTCGATGACATTAGTCAGGATGGTTGGGTTTTCAAATGGCATGGCCGAATTAGCCCCAAAGAAGCCACCACCATTTGTACCGAGATGTTTGATAATTTCGAGTGCTGCGACTGGACCAAGCGCAATATCTTGTAACTTGCCTTCTATTGTATGCACAGTTAAATTATGCATGAGCGTTTGTGGCACGCCTTGTGACATTAAGAGTATGGCACCTAATATCGATAATGGTAATAACACGCGCGTGATAATCCTGATAAAGTCAGCATAGAAATTACCCATGTCTGTCACTTTACCCGATAAGCCACGAATAAAGGCCATAGCCGCCGCAAATCCTGAGGCTGCTGAGGTGAACATCATAAATATGATGACAATCATTTGGCTCAAATAAGATAGTGATGACTCACCAGAATAGTCTTGTAAGTTAGTGTTTGTGATAAACGAGACGACCGTATTAAGTGCTAACCCTTGTTCCATGCCAGGTATCTGATTTGGATTAAGGAATGGCATTGCTTGTATCCTAAGCATAAAATACCCGATGACAACCATTACCGCATTCGTCAGTAATAATGTCATGATATATTTTTTCCAATTCATGCCAGTTAAGCCTTTGTTTTTTACGCCGATAACTTTATAGATCAAGTTGTCGACGCGATCAAAAACTGGATCTCCAAAAGTATGTGCTCTTGTGGCAATATGATATAAGTATTTGCCCATTGGCAACATTAACAGGATGCTAATGATTAAAACAACCGTAATCTGTAACATGATTTTCTCCTAAAATTTTTCTGGATTAATTAAGGCATATAGTAAATAACCCATGAGTAAACTAATCACAATCCATAAAAGTATCAACATTAATGCGTCCTACCCTTCTCTTTTAATTTGCTTGTCACACCAGTTAATCAACCAAAATAGCAGGCCAAAACCAACTATTAAGCCTATCATGATTATTAAATCCATTTTCTTCCTCCTATGTGATGATAAATTATTTTAACACTTGAAAAATTAAGATGGTATAAATATTTTACTTATGGTATTAAGATTCTGTTAAGATAAGTCACGCATCATATCTATAGTCAAAAAAAAGCACACCCTGAGGTGAGCCTGTTTGACTTATGCATCTAGTTTAACCATCCGATAGCCGATACCGATATGTGTTTGGATCAGTTTAGGGTTGCTAGGATCCAACTCTATTTTTTTTCTTAGTGTTGTCGCAAAGACACGTAAAGCAGCATAATCTGTTTCATTATAAGACCAAATGTCACGTGTGATAAACTGATAGGTTAAGACGCGGTTAAGATTATTAGCAAGTAAGACGAGCAACTTATATTCTATCGGTGTCAGATGTACCTTCTCGCCCTGAATCAACACCTCTTGCGCTAGATAGTCGATACTGAGCCAACCGTTTGAAAATACTGTAGGCTCTTGACCCGTTTCTTTCGTAGCAGCTTTGGATCTTCTATAGGTGGCACGTAACCTTGCCAAAAGTTCTTCAGTTGAAAAAGGTTTTGTCAAATAATCGTCTGCACCAGCATCAAGTGCCATTACCTTATCCGTCTCTTCTCCTCTTGCACTAATGACGATGATAGAGAAATCAGAAAAGGCACGCACTTTCTTGATAATCTCAACCCCCTCCATATCTGGCAGACCTAGATCAAGTAAAAGTATATCTGGCTCTTCGCGTACGATTTCACGAATACATTGTTTCCCCGTCGTAACCGAGCGATAACGATAGCCTGCTACTTCCATTGTGATCGACAGTAATTTATTGATGGCAGTATCATCTTCACAAATTAAGATTCTTGTCTGTTCATTCATTAACCTTTATCTCCATTCTGGGTAAAGTAAACCCGATAATTGTGCCACTAGGTATCTGATGCTTGGCATAGATTTCACCTTTGTGGATGGTGATAATCATTTTGCAAAGTGCTAGCCCAATGCCTAATCCACGTGCCGCATCTGGGGAATCCGTAGACGTATAAAAGAGATCAAATAGTTTTGCAAGTGCTTTATCAGATATGCCTGGGCCATTATCAGCAACTTCAAGGCAAACAGTTTTGTCACTAGCTGTCACGCGCAAGTCGATTGTCGACCCTTGATGTGTGTATTTTACAGCATTGTTTAATAAATTAATGATCACTTGCATGATCAATGCAGGATCCATATTAATAAACAAATCTGCTTCTGATATCGTCAGGTTAAAGACATGTTCATTCAGATGGGGATCAACATGCTTAATTGCTGCCCGAATCACGTCATCCAGATTATTTGCCTGTAAGTTAAGTGCAACATCCCCTTATAGTCGGGTAATCATCAGCAAATTCTCGATCAAGTTAGTCAACCATAAGGCATCATCATAGATAAATGATAATAACTCTTGCTTACTTGCTTCTCCTATGCGCGTACTATTATCTAGCATGAGCTTAGCATTACCTGAGATGCTGGTGAGTGGTGTTCTCAAGTCATGCGATATAGAGCGTAATAGGTTACTTCTTAGCTGCTCTTGTTCCATTTCTAATACAACTTTTTGTTGTTGTCTTCGCAAGGTATCTTTTTCCAATACTAAAGCTGCTTCTCCTAAGATGGCCAAGGATACTTCCTTCTCAAAGGGGTCTAGTGGATCAGTATCCGCCATCAAAATCCCAATAATTGCAAAAACAGCTTGTTTTCGCCTGATGGATAGATACAGGAATTTTGCAGCAGATAAAGTATCCGTTGTCGCACCAGCACGCTTATTATTATAAAGTACCCACTCTGCCACGCCTGACTCTTTTAAATTTTGGTAAGTGTCTAAAGTATAGGTCGTGTTACCTGCTGGATAGTAGACCTCTTTTTGCCTGATACCATCTTCTACAGGATAGATCACAATATCTCTTGCTAATAGACTGATCAAGGCATTTGCTGTAACAGCTAAAGTCTCACTGCTACTCTCTGGAATCTGCAATGCTTGATTAGTTTGAAACAAGAGCTCTGTTCGATGGGCCCGATCAGAATTTAGGCGAACTTGCGCCTTAATCTTTTTGATCAAATTACTCGTGATAAGCCCCGCTGTCAGCATGACAAAAAAAGTCGCTGGATAACTTGAGTCTATGGCCCTAAGTGAAAAATACGGCTCTGTAAAGAAAAAGTTAAAACACAATACCGCAAGTAGTGACGAGATAAAACTAAAAATTCTACCTTTTGTGACCAAGGCGTTGACTTGAACCCCTAAAATATATAGGATGATCACATTTGAAAAACTAAAGCCGACTTTCTCTGCAAATAGACCCAAAATCGTACAGCACACTAGCATAAGTAATATCTTGACTAAATCACTCATGTCAAAATGCAGGTCAACCTTACCGCGTCTTTTGAGAAAAAATCGGTTGGGCTGCTGCTCATTTACCATGGGAATAATGTAAATCCCTAAATTAGGCACTGCTTGTGCCACATCATTTATAAAGGTACGCCCCTTAAAAAATCGCTTGTCTGGTGATTTACCAACAACAAGCTTAGAGATATGACTCACTTTGGCGTATTCAGAGATCTGTTCAGAAAAATTTTCACCGTAAATAACTGCGATTTTTGCGCCGAGTTGATCAGCTAAACGCAGATTAGCTTGTAGTTGTTTGCGTTCTGCTTTAGTTAAGTAGTCATCTCTCTCTGTGACAACATGTAGGGCTGTAAAGTCACCTTTGAACGCCATGACCAGCTTTGCTGCAGACCGAATCACACCTGGTGTTGTCAAGGAAGCCGACACACAGACTAGAATATGCTCCTTAGCAGAAGCACCATCGTAATTACTGTCATTTTTTAGTGCAGCATGATTGACTTGATCCGCAGTTTTACGTAAGGCTATTTCTCTTAGGGCACGCAGTTTTTTTAAGGTGAAAAAATGATCCAGTGAGTGTTGAACCTGTGACTGATGATAAATCTTCCCCTTATGTAGTCGCTCAATGAGCTCAGCAGGGTCAATATCAATCAGTTCAATTTGACTCGCGTTATCAAATAGATAATCTGGAATCCTTTCATTAACACGGACACCTGTTATGGCTTCTATCTGTTCAAATGCACTCTCAATATGTTGCACATTTAAGGTCGTATAGACATCAATACCAGCCCTTAAAATTTCTTCAACATCCTGAAAACGCTTGTGATTACGTGACCCAATAATGTTACTATGTGCAAGCTCATCTATGATAACAACTTGCGGATTTCTTTTGATAACTTGATCGACATCGACCTCATAAAATGGTCTATCTCTATAGGTAATTTCCTTAGGGGACAGCTGCTCAAGTCCTGTTATTAATGCAGTCGTATCCGGCCTATTATGTGGCTCAACATACCCAACGACTAAATCTACCCCATTGTGTTTCTCTTCATGGGCAGCTGCTAACATGGCATAAGTTTTCCCGACACCAGCAACATAGCCAAAATATATTCTTAGCTTACCTTCTTGCATTGTTCTGCCTCAATTAGTATCTAGTAGTTTAATACTGTAAATTATACCACAATATGTCCTAAGCAAACTGCTGATGAGATTACGGTCTTTTCAAGCAATATCAGACAAAATAAAAAAAGTTGTCATACGACAACTTCTCAACAGCTTAGTCTGTCACTCTCAGTTTTTCAAGGGTTGACTTAAATAATTTAGGCGGATCAATCTCAAACTCCAACCATTCTTGAGATGTTGGATGCTTAAAGCCTAATATCTCAGCGTGCAGGAATTGACCATGGTTTGGCTTCAAAACATTTTTAGGGCCGTATAATGGGTCTCCTGCTACTGGATGACCGATATAGGCCATGTGGACGCGAATTTGATGCGTCCGTCCAGTTTCAAGTGTCAAATTAACCAGCGTAAACTCGCCAAACCGCTCTAGCACTTCAAAATGCGTCAAGGCATGTTTACCACCAGCAATCACTGCCTGTTTCTTACGGTCTTTAGGATTACGCCCAATCGGTGCTTCAATCACACCACGGTCATTTAAGAGATTACCATGAATAATGGCCAAATAACGACGCTTAGAGCTATGATCTTTCAACTGCGCTGCTAACAGCTCATGTGCTTGATCATTTTTGGCAACCATCAGTAGGCCACTCGTATCTTTATCGATACGGTGAACAATACCAGGTCTGATTACCCCATTAATACTAGATAGTTTTGTCATATGATACATCAAGGCATTGACTAATGTACCTGAATGATGGCCTGCAGATGGATGCACAACCATACCTTGTGGTTTGTTAATCACAGCCACATCATCGTCTTCATAGACGATATCTAGGGGAATATTTTCAGCCTCATAAGACAAAACTTCTGGTTCAGGTATCACAAATGAGACCAGATCATTTTCTAATACCTTATATTTCGCTTTTTTGACTTCACCATTGACAAATACGGCATCTGCTTTGATTAAGTCATTCGCTTGTGTTCTAGACACATTAGAGGCATCTGAAATGGCTTTATCAAGTCGTGACCCAACTTGTGCTGCTTTTATTTTTATTTCCATGTTTTAATCTTCATCCTTTTCTGTTAAAATCCCGATAAATAGGATGACAAACCCAATACTCAATAACATATCCGCGACATTAAAAATCGGAAAATTGATAAAATCCAGTTGGAACATATCGACAACGTAACCCTGACGGACTCGATCGATAAAATTCCCCAACGCACCTGAGATGATCAAGGTTAGGCCAAAGGCATACCAATTTTTGTGTAAATTCTTGATTAAAAACCAGGTCGCTGCGACTAATACAAGTATGGTAGTAATCGTAAAGAACCACTGCTGTCCTTCTAGTAAGGACCAAGCAGCACCATTATTATGTAACTTTGTGAGGAACAAGACCCCTTTTAACACAACTTTTTGTTGTGATAAAGCAAAATGATCAACAACTGCTATCTTGACGATTTGGTCAATGACAATTCCCAAAATGATGAGAATCGGTAACCCTATTTTTTTTAACTTCATTCATCAATTATACCAAAAAAAGCAAGCCTGCGCTTGCTTATAAATGATTATCATTTTGTTTGCTATTTAGTCGTATACACTTAGCTAAATAGGGTAGTTTACCTGATTACAACTTACCTTTTTTTGCCAAAACTAAGCCAAATCCAGCAAGTGCAAGCATGACGAACCCAATGAGATTATATAGACTATTAATCATCTCAGATGTTTTCGGTAAATTGCTACCTTTTGGTTTGTTAGGTGTAGTTGGTATAACAGGTTTATTCGGTTTAGCAGGTGTATGGGTATTGGTTAAGTCATACCCGTTAACCGTTGTGTCATAACCTGTTACTTTTGCTTCAGAAACTGTATAGACGATTGCTTTTCCTGCCGCAAATTTTGGTAGGCTAGCAAAGCTGTATTTCCAGTCATCTTTAGCTGTTACATCTTTAGTCGCAACTTGTTTACCATCAGCTAACAGATTAACAGTGATTTTATCAGGGCGGATACCGTCTTGGTTATCGTTATCAGACCATGTTTTCGTACCATTAACTGCTATCATTTCAGGCGTATGCGTATTGGTCAAATCAGTACCATTAACCGTTACATCGTAACCTGTTACTTTTGCTTCAGAAACTGTATAGACGATTGCTTT
>artificially_reared_1__coassemble_180_pt1 | contig 15558 bp, 17 predicted proteins | sample artificially_reared_1__metabat2_low_PE_008 | metagenome-assembled genome bin artificially_reared_1
ATCACGCGCTTGCGATTCCCTATCTATCAGGCTTCTTTAGTTTGCAAGTCAAGTATTGCCTTAAGTGTCGGTGCCTTGGCATCTTTTTCAGATACTTGATCTAAATTGCTTGAATCGATGGCGATAGGCCAATCTATACCAAGTTCAGTATCGAGTGGTGTTAAGGCAACACCCGACATACCAGGTTGCCACTCATTATCAAAAAAGTAAAGATATTCTGTGTCGTCATCAAGGGCTTGGAAGCCATTACAGACACCTTGTGGCACAAAGACTTGAACACCAGGTGTCAAGTTGACTGTGACTACTGCACCAATCGTCGGACTATCGGGTCTAGTATCCACATAAACCCCAAAGGCTGACCCATGGGCAACAGTGACTAATTTTGCCATGGCTTCACCATGAAGGCCACGTACTGCACCACGCTTAGTCCTTGTTAAATTCACTTGACGCCATGCTGTTACAGTATCAGGTAAGAAAGCAGTATAACTCGTCTCCCGGTAAAGTTCTCGTACGGTGCCACGATCATCCGTCACCATTTTGGACTGAATCACTTGTAAGCCATCTATTTTTCCAGCTTTTGCTGATAAAGGGTCAATATGTAGGGTCATGTTTGCTCCATCTATTCTTTTTTAATACTCATTATGACAGGTTTCTTGTAGAATTTCAATGATGAGGTGGATAGTAGGAAAAATAGAATGAGTTGTCTAAATGTAGAAAATAACAAAAAAGAGACCCCAGATCAAAATCTGAAATCTCTCATTTATAAAAACTCTAAGGTATTTCTTACTGATTCCTTGATGTTTAGCACAAACTAGCAGGAAAGTGGCTCCCGAGGCAAAAACAGAACGTGGCATAGTGCGCCACAACCTGTCTTTGCCTATCGTTCGCACGTTTCCTAAACGCTAGTTTTTAGCTTTTCGTCAATAACCCAACCAACTCCACATGATGCGTCTGCGGGAACAAGTCAACAGGTTGTACTTTGTCTAATGTATAGCCGAGCGCTTCAAAGCGGACGACATCTCTTGCAAAGGTTGCGGCATTACATGAGATATAGACGATGCTACGTGCGCCGACAGCGGCTGCGGCATCGATAAAGGTCTCATCTAGGCCTTTACGCGGTGGATCGACTAAGATGACGTTAGGGGTGATGCCTTGTGCTAGCCAGTCGCTCATGGCCTTCTCAGCCTTGGCAGTCACATAGGTCACGTTTGTGATGTCATTTAGTGCTGCGTTCTTCTTAGCGTTTGTGACAGCTGCATCGACAACCTCAACCCCATAGACGTGTTTGACCTTATCCGCAAAGGAAAGACCGATCGTACCGATTCCAGAGTAGGCATCGATCACGACGTCATCCGCTTTTAACTCAGCAAAGGAGATTGCTGTTTGGTATAAGACTTCTGCTGCTGCTGTATTGACTTGATAAAATGACGGTGCTGAAATTTGATAGTCACGGCCTAACATGCGATCTGTAATGTAGTCTTGTCCGAAAAGAGTTTTCCAGTCAGTGCCAAAAATCGCATTCCCAGTCGATGCATTAACATTTTGCATAACTGATTTGATGGCTGGGAAAGCCGTTGTCAACTCAGTTAAGAGATTCTCTACTTTGAAAAAGGCTGCTTTTCTCGTCACAAAAATGACCATAAGTTCACCCGTAGCATGTGCCCGACGGACAACGATATTGCGGATAAACCCAGTATTTTCTCTTTCGTTATAGGCTTTTAAGCTATACTTTCTGATTAAATCACGCACCGCAAGGACGATCGTATCAATCTCAGGGTTTTGGATATAAAAGCTTTCAACCGGCACTAAACTATGTGTATGTTTACGGAAGAACCCTGTTTCAACAACACCATTAATAGCACGAACAGGGATACTGGCTTTGTTTCGATAAGCAAGTATCTCCGGACTAGGTATTGTTTCAAGTACTGGAAAATCAACTTTACCAGCTGTTTTGCGTAATAATTCACTGATTTGCTTACGCTTAAATTTCAACTGCTCAGAATAGGCCAGATGACCAAAATCAGCGATACCCGTTCTGAGATAATCCAGATTTATATCACTTACACGATGCTCAGATTGGCTTAAATAAGTCTCAACCTTACCAAAACCAAATTTCTTACCAGTCTTGAGGACACGCATCTCAATTTTCTCACCCGGTAGGGCGTTCTCTACAAAAAAGGGATAGCCGTCAACTTTTACGACACCCGCACCCTCATGCGTTAAATCTATTACTTCTGCTTCAAAAATATCATTTTTATTAAAATTCGTCATAGCCTTATTATAGCATATCTTGATAGTCAACAGAAAGCACAAAAAACAAGCACACAGCTTGTTTTTCAGTTTAATTTTAGAGGTGTTTCAGATACTAGGATAATAACCATTATTTCCGATACATCTTAATCGATAAAAATAAGTCATTATAAATACCTAAGTATTCTGGTCCTAAATTTTTATAGATTTCCAAATTTTTCATGGCTTGATCACTCGGATAAAATGCCTTATCATCCAGGATATCTTTTGGTAGTAATTTTTTAGCTGCTGCATTTGGCGTTGCATAGCCAACATACTCAGCATTTTGAGCGGCATGCTTAGGATTTAACATGAAATTGATAAAGGCATAAGCTGCCGTGAAGTTTTTGGCTGTTTTGGGAATGACGATATTATCAAACCACAAATTTGAGCCTTCACTGGGCACCACATAGTGCAAGTCCTTGTTTTGGCTGACCATCTCAGAGGCTTCTCCAGAAAAGGTAACTGCAGCTGCTGCCTCATTATTAATCATGTACTGCTTGATTTCATCAGCAACGACTGCCTTAATATTTGGTGTCAAGTCCTTGAGGCGATCATAAGCCTGATTCAGCTGACCCATATCCTTGCTATTCAGACTACTGCCCTGTTCATTTAGACCCATGCCAATTATTTCACGCGCCCCATCGATTAGCATCAGATTATCCTTGTAGTCTGATGACCACAAGTCTTTCCAATGCGCTGGTGGCGTTTTGACCAGCTTATCGTTGTAAACAATCCCTAGTGTTCCCCAGAAATATGGGACCGAATACTTGTTTTCTCGGTCAAATGGCTGATCTAAGAATTTAGGGTCAATATTTTTCAGCCCTTTTATTTTACTGTAGTCCAGTGGATATAGGAGTTTCTCGGATTTCATCTTATCGATCATATACTCGCTGGGAATGGCGATATCATAGGTTGTACCACCCTGTTTGATTTTGGTATACATGGCTTCATTTGAGTCAAATGTCACATAGTTGACCTTGTAGCCTGTCTCTTTTTCAAACTGACGCAATAGTGCTTCGTCTATGTAATCTCCCCAGTTATAGATGGTCAATTGATTATTGATACCCGAGCTACCTTTATCTGCTGAAAGTTTCACGGACAAGCCGCCTAACAGGGCAATGATGGCAATGATACCACCGATAAAGTAGACTAATCTCTTCATTTATTTCTTGTCATTACCGAAGTCAACAGAAGGTGTATTTTTAGCTGACTCACTGGCTTTGAAGAAGTCTTTTTTAGTGGCACCACGCATGCCTGCGACGATAGATGTTGGGAACAAGGTTACTTTATTATTATAAGTTTTAACGACATCATTATAACGTGTCCGTGCAACAGCAATCCGGTTTTCTGTACCAGCCAATTCATCAGCTAACTGTGTAAATTGTTTGTCTGCTTTGATATCAGGATAGCTGACTTGGAGACGTAATAAACCATTAAGTGCTGAAGATACTTGATCATTGGCAGCTGCTTTGTTAGTGACTGTTTCTGCTTTTGTCATGGCACTTTGGGCAGTTGAAATTGCTGTGAAAATCTTTTCTTCATGTGCCGCATAACCTTTGACAGTCGATACTAAGTTTGGTATTAAATCATTACGACGTTGGAGTTGTGTATCGATATCCGCAAATGCAGAATCAACACTGTTTTGTTCTTTAACAATCCCGTTGCCGATTGAGAAAAAGGCAATGATGATCACAACTAATACACCGATGATACCGACAACAATACTATTCTTCTTGATAAATTCCATTATTTTCTCTTTTCTATTTATAAACTCGCTTTAAAACAACTGGATTTAAAGCAATGCAAGATGACTATCGACCGGCACCACCACCTGATGATGACCCGCCGCCAAAACCGCCACGGCCAGATGAGCCACCACCGAAGCCGCCTGAGCCGCCGCCGTAACCACCACCTGAACCGCCGCCACGATTATTGAAGAACAACATCAAGATCCAAAGTAAGATATCACCATGGCCAGTGACGATGAGGCCAAGGACCACAGCGATAATGAGACCAAATAAGATCAGGCCACCGATTGGGTTGCTATTGGCGCGTTTTTGGCGTTCTAGTGCATCATTGCTTTCATTATGAGCTGGTGTATCTACCGCCGGTGTGGTGCCTGTTAAGACGCCTGTGAGGGCGGCAGTCGTTTTCAAGACAGCCGTATCATAATCCCCTTTACTACGATAGGGGACAAAATTATCATCTAGGATACGACCTACTTTACCATCGTTGAGGTCACCTTCTAGGCCTTGACCAACTTCAACCCAGACCTTTTTTTCATCTTTAGCAATCAGCATCAGTAGACCATTATCACTTGCCTTATCACCGATTCCTGTTTTACTAAATACAGTGTTGGCATAGGTTTCAATCGATTGGCCACCCAGGGAGTCGACTGTCAACACAATAAATTGTGTCGTTTTACGATTATCTAACTCACCTAGGGACTGATTTAAGCTGCTTTTAGTCGACTCACTTAGCATTTTAGCCTTGTCATACACATGCGTATTGGCTTGCCAAGTCAGTTTGGGAATCGGATCTTTACCTAGACCTTTACCTGATTGACTAAAAAAAGCAAGTAGGCCACCGAAAGCGAGGATCATAACCGTAATCAGGATTATTTTTCTAGTAAAATTATTTTTCATCTGAACTCCTCATAATCATATAATACCCGATTACAAGCAAAATTGAAAGCATAAACACGAGAGCTGATAGTGCATTGATTTCTAGCGAGATGCCATGACGTGCTCTTGAGTAGATTTCGACTGACAAAGTAGAAAAGCCATTTCCTGTTACGAAAAAGGTAACCGCAAAATCATCCAAGGAGTAGGTAAAAGCCATAAAGAAACCAGCGATGACACCTGGTGTCAAAAAGGGTAGAATGACTTCTCTCAGCGTTTGACGCTGGCTAGCCCCTAAGTCATAAGCGGCATTTACCATGTCCTGATCCATTTCTTGAAGTCTAGGTAAAACCATCAGCACAACGATAGGAATAGAAAAGGCGATATGCGCTAGTAAAACCGAAGCAAACCCCAATTTAAAGCCAACTGATGTCATCAAGATCAGGAAACTAGCCCCGATCATAACATCTGGTGAAACTAATAACACACTATTTAAAGCTAATAAGGTATTCTGACGTCTTGCCTTGGTCTGATGGATATAAATCGTGCCAAAAGTCCCGATAAGTGTCGCTAATAAAGCTGACAAAAAGGCAAGGAAGAAGGTTTGCACAACGATCAAGATCAACCGACTGTCAGCAAATAAGGCCTTAAAATAGGTTAAGGTGAAGCCAGTAAAGGCGTTCATATTGCCATTCTTGTTAAAAGCATAGAAAATCAAATAAAAGATTGGCAGATAGAGCAAGGCAAAGACAAAAATCAGATAGACCTTTTCAAATTTAAACTGTCGTTTCATGATTTATCCCCCCTCTTGCGAGTTAAGAACATGACGATAAACATCGTCACAATCAATACCATGCCGATCGTTGCTCCCATTCCCCAGTTTTGCGTGACTAGAAAATGTTCTTCTATGGCAGTACCAAGCGTAATCACACGATTACCTCCGATGAGTCGCGTCAACATGAATAAGCTTAGACTTGGAATAAAGACAGCCTGTACACCAGATCTCACCCCATTCATTGACAGTGGAAAAATAATTTGGGTGAAATTTTGAAGCCGTGTTGCGCCCAAATCATAGCCCGCTTTAACCAGGTTCTGATCGATATCATCTATGGCATTAAATATGGGTAAAATCATAAAAGGTATCTCAATATATGAGGCAACAAAAATGAAGGCAAAATCTGTAAACAGCAATTGTTGGCTACCGATACCAAAGAAAGATAGAAATTGATTGACCGCACCTGATTTACCAAAAATACCGATGAAGGCATAGGCTTTCAGTAAGAGATTAATCCAAGTCGGCAAGATAATCAACATCAACCAAAGTTGCTTATGTTTGAGTTTTGTTAAAAAGTAAGCTGCTGGATAACTAATGACCAGTGTCACAAATGAGATGATCGTCGCATAAATCACTGAATTAAGTGACATCTTCAAATACGTCCAGCTGGTAAAATAGGTTGCATAATTTGCTAGTGTCAGTTGATTATGAATATCAAAAAATGATTTATAAACCAACAAAGCGATTGGCGCTAAAACAAATAAAAAGAGCCAGAGACAGTAGGGTAAAGCAGATAAATAAACTTTCTTAGTCATGCTTGATTTGGGTTGTTACTAGTCTTTTGTACCATCGACTACCATCTCCTCTTCTATTGCATTGATGAGGCCAGCCTCAATCGTTTCTTCTTCTACATATTCTTCGATCCGCGCATCAAAATCTTCTTCTGTCTCATTCAGACGCATGATATGAATATCTTCTGGATCAAAGTCAAGTCCGATGACTTCACCAACAATGGCTTGACGTGTCGAGTGGATCATCCACTCTTGCCCTAAGTCGTCTGTAGCGATGATTTCATAATGCACACCACGAAATAGCTGGGTTTTAACGCGAACAAGTAGCTTACCTTCATCTGGTAACGTTTGGCGTAAATCTTCAGGTCGTATGACAACATCAACGGCTTCATTTTGTCTCATACCACCATCGACTGACTCAAACTTTTTACCATTAAACTCGACTAAATAGTCACTCAGCATGATGCCTTTAACGATATTTGATTCCCCGATAAAGGTCGCGACAAAGCGGTTAATCGGTTCATCATAGATATCGACTGGTGTACCAGATTGGATGATTTCACCTTCATTAATGATGAAAATCCAGTCACTCATCGCAAGTGATTCTTCTTGATCATGCGTAACAAATATAAAAGTAATCCCTAGTTTTTGTTGTAAGGCACGCAGTTCATATTGCATTTCAGTTCGCAGTTTTAAGTCAAGTGCACTTAAAGGTTCATCTAGTAGGATAACCTTAGGTTGGTTGATGATTGCTCTGGCAATGGCCACCCGTTGTTTTTGACCACCGGATAATTTTTGAATCCGTCGATGTTCAAATCCTGTTAGCCGAACTAGTTTTAGTGCTTCCATGACACGCTTTTCGATTTCATGCTTATCGATCTTGCGTATTTTGAGTGGAAAGGCGATATTATCAAAGACGTTTTTATGTGGCAAAAGCGCATAGTTTTGAAAGACTGTATGGACATCCCGTTTATTAATCGGCACATCATTTATTCGCTCACCATCGAGGTAGATATCCCCACTCGTCGCATCAGTCAGACCAGCAATGATATTTAGAATCGTTGATTTCCCAGAGCCCGAAGCACCGAGTAGCGTATAAAACTTGCCGCTTTCAAGCTCAAAATTGATGTCTTTTAGGATTAACTCCCCATTATCATCAAACGACTTTGACACATTTTCAAATTTTATGATCGGTTTATGCGTCACGAGTCTCTTCTCCTAATATTCTAACTTCTGGCTCTAATCTAACACCAGAGGCTTGTTCAACTTGTACAATCACATCAGCAATCAAGGCTTCGTAGTCTTTTGCCGTACCATGACCTAAATTAACCATAAAGCCAGCATGTTTTTTAGACACTTGTACGCCACCGATTTGATGTCCCTGCAAGTTTGCATCCTGGATTAATTGGCCAGCAAAATAGCCGACAGGTCGCTTAAAGACCGATCCACAACTTGGGTATTCCAATGGCTGTTTTAACTCACGTAGATGGGTCAAGCGATCCATCTCAGCTTTTATCAGCTGATGATCGCCAGCTGATAGGGAGAACTTGGCAGATATGGCGATGTAATGCTCGCTCTGTAAAAGAGATTTACGATAACCAAACTGCAAGTCTTCTACACTGATGACAGAAAATTCTCCTGTATGATCCATGACCTGGACACTAGACAAGATATTAGCCACTTCACCACCGTAAGCACCAGCATTCATAAAGACTGCACCACCGATAGATCCTGGAATTCCACAAGCAAATTCAAAGCCAGTCAAAGAATTAGCTAAGGCTAATTGGGTTGTCTTGATCAAATTCGCACCAGCTTGTGCTTCGATGACATAGCCATTTGCCCGGACAGCATCCATCCGCTCAAGTAAGATGACAATCCCACGTATCCCACCATCTCGAACGATGAGGTTACTGGCATTACCAAGTACAATAAAAGGAGTCTGTGTCGCATTTGCAAGCCTTACGATTGCTTGTAACTGTGTTTTGTCCGCTGGAAAGGCTAGAAAATCAGCAGCCCCACCCACTTTTGTATAGGTATAGTTGGCCAGTTTCTCATCATATTTTATCTCAATATCGGGTAATTTTTCATTTATTTCTAGTTTAGTTAACATTTAAACTCATTTCACAATATTTTTTAATCAATAACATAAAAAGCTAGATTATACACGCATTTTTAAGCTGATTGTATTATCTGTAATCACTTCTATTTTATCATATTTCTGGTTTTTTTGATCACTATAATCTGACCGATGATAAAGACGATGATGGCCAACCAGATGGCAAGGAAACCATATAAATTCTCGAATTTAAAGGGTTCATGAAAAAGAAAGATAGCAATCGCTAGCTGAATCGTTGGATTGAGATATTGCACAAAACCAACGACATTCAGTGGTGCCCTTTTTAAGGCTTCTGAAAACAACAATAAAGGAATAGCCGTAATAATCCCTGAAATTAATAACAGACCTAGTTGGTTTGCATTATAGTCTAGCAAGCTATGTTTGGCAAAAAAGAAGAGATAGACCAGAATAAAAGGTGTGATTACAAGCGTTTCAACGAGCATGGCAACATCACTTGATAGGACAACATTTTTCTTGATAAAGCCATATGTCCCAAATGATAAAGGTAAGATTAAAGATATAACTGGTACATGCCCTCCCTGGACAGCGAGGATGACTACACCACTCACTGCTAAAAATAAGGAGATTTTAGTATAGTTATCAAGTGTTTCTTTTAATAATACAACAGCTAGTAGTACAGAAAACAAGGGATTAATATAGTAACCAAGACTAGCTGCGGTAGCTTGATAGTGCGCGATAGCATAGATATAAACAATCCAGTTGATCGAGATGAGAAAGCTTGCTGCTATCATACTAACAAGCTCTTTTTTATTCGCAACAAGTTGCCTGACTTCTGTCTTTAATTTACCGACTTTACCAAAGACAAAAAAATAGACCACCATCGTCAGCATGGTCGACAGAATTCTATAAGAAAAAACATCATAGGAATCAACATTTCCTAATAATTTCCAAAATAAAGATAAAAATCCCCACGAAACATAGGATCCCACTGCTAATAATAGTCCTTTTTTCATATTTTTCCTTTACTTAAAGTTTAAAAAACTAAGGTGAACGCGTCGTTCCCTTAGTTTTTAACTTGTATACCTCTTGTATCGACTTTTAATTCAACTAGTCGACCAGCTAATTTTTCTGATAAGAGTCTAGCTTTTATTTTTTTTATCACGTCCGGTCTTGCTAAGACCATGACAGTAGGTCCTGCTCCTGACAGATAGGTTGTATAGGCACCCAACTCTTCGGCAAGTTGACGAATTTGTTTAAACTCAGGGACTAGTGGGCTACGATAAGGTTCATGAAACCTGTCTGCTGCCATCAGTTGACCAGCCAACTTTAAATCTCCTGTTAGAAGAGCTGCGATGGCAACGTTTGATATTGCACTTGCTGCTACTGCTTCCTTATAAGCAAACTCACTCGGTAAGACACGGCGAGAATCTCTTGTTTTTAGCTCGTATTTTGGGATGAAAGCAAGTAAGCCTGTTGGAGGCATCTTAGCCGCCACATAGCTCGTCTTACCAGCAAAACTTTGGGCAATAACAAGACCGCCAAAAATAGCTGGTGCCACATTATCTGGATGACCTTCTATTTTTGTCGCGATGGCTAACTTCGTGTCAGCTGTTAAGTCCAGATGTCCAAGTTGGTTAGCCAACTCTATCCCAGCCACAATAACTGAACTTGATGACCCAAGTCCTCTTGCTAAGGGGATATTACTTGTCATCTTAAGCCGATGAGGCAGTAGATCTGGACAGACTTTCAAGGCCGTCTTGATTAAGAGATTTCGCTCATTGCTAGGCAATTTCTTCCCTAGACGATGCTCGATCTCCCAGTTACTTGATGGCTCAAGCACCTCTATATTTAGGTAAAGCGATACTGCAAGACCAACCGAATCAAACCCTGGCCCAAGATTGGCTGATGTCGCTGGCACTGAAATTATCAAAGTCATATATCTTACCCTTTAGATTACTTTAATCGTATTACGTAGTGTAAATCCATCAAGTGATGAGATTTTAGCTACCAAATTATCAAATTGATTCAAGTCCATTTGATGTGAAATGATGGCAATCGTTGCAACATGATCACTAATTTTATCTTGGAAAACTTGTTCAAATGAGACATTTTCTGCATGGAAAAGCTCTGCAAGGCGTAAAAGCTGCCCAGATTTATCCTCAGTTTCGATGGCAAAATAATACTTATCTAACAAGTCTTCTTTTTTAGCATAGACAGTTTCACGCGCAAATGTATTAAATGGTGGTGCTGAATAGCCTTCTGCAACACTCATGGCAAGTTGAATAATATCAGCAACGACTGAGGCAGCTGTAGGCTTTTGACCTGCACCAGGTCCATAGAACATAGCCTCACCAATACCGATAGATTCAACAAATACAGCGTTCATGACGCCATTCACTGTTGCTAATTGGTGCGTTTTAGGTAGGAAGGTTGGCACGACTTCTGCATAAATACCAGACTCACGCTCAACGATTTCCCCAACTAACTTAATGACAAAGCCCAATTTCTGTGCTAACTTGACGTCAGCTGGCGTGATATTGCGAATGCCTTCATGGCGGACATCATCAAACTTAATGGTCATACCAAAAGCAAATTGACTCAGAATCACCATCTTATAGGCAGCATCAATCCCGTCAACATCGTTGGTTGGATCAGATTCAGCATAGCCTAGACGGCTTGCTTCTGCTAAAGCTTGATCATAAGTCCACCCTTCATCTACCATTTTGGTCATCATGAAATTACTGGTGCCATTGACAACACCAAGCACTTTAGTAATTTTGTCAGACGTATAGGCACTTGCTAGTGTTCTCAAGATAGGAATACCACCCGCTACCGCTGCTTCATAGTAGAGTGCCACTTGATTAGCAGAAGCGATGGCTAATAATTCTGAGCCATGCATGGCAAGTAAATCTTTATTCGCTGTCACAACATGTTTTTTAGCTTCAAGCGCTTGAGAAATAAAGGTTTTGGCTGGTTCAATACGTCCCATAAGCTCAACGACAATATGAACTGATGGATCCGTCAAGATAGCGGTGATATCCGTCACAAAGTTATAGTCATGGCCTGCTGCCAATAAGGCATTTTTTTCAGCTTCATCTCTGACTAAAACTTTTGAGATACTGATATCCGTACAGGCAGCTGAGCTGATTTTTTGACCATTTTCTTTTAATAAAAATGGAATACCACTGGCTACTGTCCCAAATCCAAGTAATGCGATGTTGACTGTCATAAATCTTAAACTCCTTTATCCGATTAAGTTAATTACTATCTAATTTTGATTAAACCAGCTATCAACTGGCATTAGCTAAATTATAGCAGAATTTTCAGACTATTTCTATGTTAATTGACAACTTGTCGCATCAATTAGTCTATGAATTCCTCGATTACACGCCATGCCTCATCCAAACCTGTTTTGTCAAAACTGGAAAAAATGATGAAGTCATCTGTGCTATCAAACTGTAAGGCCTTTTTAATGACACTTTCATGCTTGTTCCACTTGCCACGTTTAATCTTATCAGCCTTAGTCGCAACTAATATAACTGGAATTTCATAATACTTAAGGAATTCATACATTTGAATATCCTCAGTAGACGGTTCATGACGCATATCCACTAAGCTCACAACCGCACGAAGATTAGGGCGAGTCGTTAAGTACTCTTCTATCAGACCTCCCCATTTCTCACGTTCTTTTTTAGAGACACGCGCATAACCATAACCTGGTACATCGACAAAGTGTAAGGTATCATCGATATTGAAAAAGTTAAGCAACTGGGTTTTACCAGGTCTACCTGATGTACGTGCAAAGTTTTTCCGGTTAAGTAAGGTATTGATAAAGCTTGATTTACCAACATTTGAACGACCAGCAAGGGCAATCTCTGGCCAGTCTGTATCAGGATACTGCTTGCTTGATGCAGCAGAAATTGTCAAACTGACATTATGGATATTAAATTTCATGAGTCTCATTTCTATAAAAGGAAAGAGCGCAGTTATGCGTTCTTTTCTTGTCATTAAGCACCGATTAGTAACGGTTCATTGGTTCCTAAAACAGCTGCTTCAGTAATCACGACTTTTGTAATCCCAGTCATACTAGGGATTTCAAACATAACGTCCATCATCACTTCTTCTATAATCGAGCGAAGGCCACGCGCACCAGTTTTACGTGTAATTGCCTTTTGTGCAATCGCTTTGAGCGCTCCTTCTTCAAAGTCTAGCTCAACATCATCAAAGCTTAATAGGCGTTGGTACTGTTTAACCAAAGCATTTTTAGGCTGGGTTAAAATATGAATCAAATCATCTTCTGTTAAAGATTCAAGAGCTGCAACAATCGGTAATCTTCCGATAAACTCAGGAATTAAGCCGAATTTTTGGATATCTTCAGCAACAATCTCTTGCATATAAGATGCATCTTCTGATAAGGCTTTATTATTAAAACCAAAGCCAATCACTTTTTCACCTAAGCGTTGCTTGACGATTTCTTCGATCCCATCAAAGGCGCCACCCACGATAAACAAGATATTTTTAGTATCTAGCTGAATCATTTCTTGATTCGGGTGTTTACGCCCACCTTGTGGTGGGACACTCGCTACTGTACCTTCGATGATTTTTAGTAAGGCTTGTTGGACACCTTCACCAGAGACATCACGAGTAATCGATACATTTTCAGATTTTTTAGCAATTTTATCGATTTCATCCACATAGATAATCCCACGTTGGGCCCGGTCAACGTTATAGTCTGCCGCCTGTAGTAATTTGAGTAGGATATTTTCAACATCTTCCCCAACATAACCCGCTTCAGTCAGACTGGTTGCATCTGCGATCGCAAATGGGACATTTAGAGACCGTGCCAAAGTTTGAGCTAGGAAGGTTTTTCCTGATCCTGTTGGGCCAATCATCAAAATATTTGATTTTTGGAGTTCAATGTCATCGTCTGCTTTACTGGCCACAAAATTAATCCGTTTATAGTGATTATAAACAGCAACAGATAAGGCACGTTTGGCTGTATCTTGTCCGATGACATAGTCATTTAAAATCGCAAGTAATTCTTTTGGCGTCTTACTATCTAACATGTCTGTAGATAGGTCATCCTTGAATTCATCACGTAGAATATCCATCGATAACTCAACACATTCATTACAGATAAAGACATCACTGCCGGCAATAATTTTCTTAACTTCGTCTTGTGATTTACCACAAAATGAACAAAATATCTGATCTTTATTTATCATTTGATTTTGCTAGTTCCTTTTCTAAATGCTTACCCTTAAAAGAGTGTTTGATAGACTGCGTGAATTGAATTCACCAGATTCGTGAACGCACACAATAAAAATAAAATCGCAAGACCAACCTTTTTCTTGCGGAAACATTGTACTGCACAAACAACACAAATCCAGGCTAAGACAGCCGTAAAAACGCCAAATATTGATTTTTCCATTATTTATTCTTCTCGTAGGTTTTAACTGTAAAACCGTATTTATTTTCTTGATCTTTCGGATGGGTAGTCGATGACAGTTCAGAAAAATGGTCAAACTGAATCACGTCAGGAAAGTAAGTATCTCCCTCAAACACGCCTGAAACAATCGTCCGGTATAAGCGGTCTAGCGATTGGCTAAATACCTGAAACATCTCTGCACCACCAATAATATATAAATCTTTTGCTGACTCGGGACTTTGTGCTGCGTACCAGGCTAAAACAGCTTGAGGTTCATGAAAAATGAGGACTGATTTATCAGCAACAGTATAGCTTTTATCTCGAGTCATTACGATCGTTGTCCGACCCGGTAATGTCCGTTGCTTCATCCCATCAAAGGTTTTACGCCCCATTAAGATAGCTTGACCCATCGTAGTTGCTTTAAAATGACGCAGCTCTGCGGGTAGAGACCACGGCAACGTACCATTTACACCAATCAAACCTTGCGCGTCCTCTGCCCAAATTCCTGCAATCATCACTCACCTCATCTTTTTTAAACTACCTCTGTCAATTATACCGTAAAAGGCTACTTTTTGCTATTACCCAGTCACGAATTCCTTAAATTAGCAGAACATGATAAACTATAGGTATGCATTATATGACACATACAATTGAACCGTGGATGCCTATCGGGGCAACCAAGCCCAAAGATGACATTGCAAGCCTTGCAAAACAAGTCGGCTGGCAAGAGCTGTTGATAGACCGGGCAAGCCAATCAACAGATGCAAGTAATTTGGCACTTAATTTAAGCTCAGATGACTTCGTTGTGCATCAATTTCCAAGTTACCTACCACTAAAATTCGAAGAAAATTTCCAACAAGCTGTAAAACAGTCAGGCGCGACGTTCATCTTGTTCATTCATGATTTCGAACCCCTCAGGATTGCCAACCGTCCAACCGCCGATCGTGAATACGCACTACTTTACCAGTCAGACGGCCTCGTTGTTCATACAAGAGAAATGGCAGATGCATTAGCCAGCCCAGTCCCTACTTTTATCTTAGGTCTTTTTGATTACTTAACGACAGCTACGATACCAGATCGCCTGTTCACCCCTCAGTTGCTTTATGCGGGTACGTTAACAAAGGCAAGCTGGCTTAAGACCTGCATGCAACCGATATCTGTTTTTGGTAAGCGACCACGAAAGTGGCAGCATGATAACTTACCACCTCATATCACCATTCATGACCTATTACCACAAGATCTAGCCCCCGGCCTATTACCAGATGGTATCGGCCTTGTATGGGATAGCGACAGTGATCATGACACAAGCTATCAGCGCTACCAAAACATCAACAGCCCGCACAAACTCAGCCTTTATTTGGCTGCAGAGTTGCCGGTTATCTTGCCAACATTTTCTCCTTTTTCTAACTTCATATTAGATAACCAGCTGGGTGCCTGCATCACTGATTTGTCAGAACTCACTATTACCATTCCCTATGATAAAATAAAAGCAAAACAAATCGGGCATGACCTACGGACTGGAAAACATACCAAAGATGTCCTCCAAAAACTGATTGCTTTTTACGATAAATAAA
>artificially_reared_1__coassemble_124_pt1 | contig 13570 bp, 9 predicted proteins | sample artificially_reared_1__metabat2_low_PE_008 | metagenome-assembled genome bin artificially_reared_1
GATACCTGGGCAGCAACTTTAGGAGAGGCTAAGAAGACAAAAGCTACCGGAGTTGATCTTCATGCACTTGGTATACAAATTGGGGATGATACGAATGATCAAGGCGGTCTCTATCTTAATGCAAAACAAGTTGAAGATCGGATGAAATTATTAGCTTCGCCAAATCTTTATAAACCTGCAAAAGATGAAACAGAAGTCCAAAGTTATCTGGAAGAACAGGCTAAAAATGTGGTTAGCTCTTTTAATACCATAGTCAATGGGTCTATTTCAGATCCGCTTGGGCAACAATTTGTTTATGAAGGAAAACCAGATATCAAAAGTGTCGGTAATACATTAGTTAGTAACTTAAGTACGCCGACGGTTGCAGATAGAAAACTTTCGCTCTCTAATTTGAATCTTGGAAATGGCCAAGAAGTTCAGATTCATTATAAAGTTCGGTTAAATACTGAGACAAATGACTTTGTTCCGAACAAATGGTATCAGATGAATGGTACAACGACCTTAACACCTAATAGCAATAATCCGTCAAATGCTGTAGAGTTTGCTGTCCCATCTGCTAAAGGACCTGGTAAAACACTTGACTTGACAAAAATTTGGGAAGAGTATGATGGTGTTAAAACGACTAGACGATCAAATGTAACCTATGAGGTAACGAGAAGTTCATCAGTTGATCAAAATGCCTGGGAAAAAGGCTACATAACTGTAGAGGGCAACACGACTCAGGATTCATGGACCAAGTCGACACAGCAGCTAGCGCTAAAAGCTGGTGACCCTGTATCTGTCTCATTGCCAGTCTATAATACCAATGGGGTCGCATTCAACTATGCTGTCACAGCTGAGGCAACTGTCCCTGGCTATGATAGTCAAATAAATGGTTTGACCGTTACAAATACGAAGCAGTTTAAGCCATTAACGCTTGCAGTGACGAAAACAGATAGTGGTGGTAAAAAAATCACGGGTGCCACTTTTAAATTAGTAGATGGAAAAGGTAATGCCATAACTGGCACAGTAGATGCTGCTGGTTCTTTATTTACCTATACAAATTTAAAAGCAGGTAGCTATACCTTAACTGAGGTAAAAGCGCCAGATGGTTACGTTGGCTTAAAGAATCCGATTGCAATCGTGATTTCAGATAAGGGGACTGTCACGGTCGATAGTCAGTCCGCTGTGGTTGATAATAATACTATTCAGTTAAGCGTTAAGAATCAACAAAAAGGCTTACTACCTGCAACTGGTGGATCAGGTAGAACTGGCTATTGGATTACTGGTGCCATCCTATTTTCAGTGATGGTATTGCTTGCTCTATTCTATTTCCTGAGACGTAGACAATTGTTGCATAAGCAATCAGCTAAGAAAAGTTCAAAATTGAGCGGGTCTATCCTGATTATCCTGCTGACTTTACCACTTGGTCTTGGCTTGGTAACACCTGTCAAAGCAGCTACGCCAGAACAACCGATTTCTTTTGTTATACATAAGCGTGTATTTAAGGATAGTGAGCGCTTAAAGACAAGAGAAAATACTGGATTACCTATCAGTCCGACAGGTTCGGCTGATAAAGATTTAGTAGATGGTAGCATAACTTACGGCCTAAATGGTGTGACCTTTCAAGTTTTTGATGCAACACAGTACGTTACAGACAATCTGGCCAAAATGTCTAAAAGCGACCTGTTAAAGCATGTGACAAATAGTGATAAAGACACTTTAATCTCTGAGTTATCACCTTATCAGTCAAAGATAGGTGAGCTTATCACGAAAGCAGATGCTGGAGAAGATGGGGTAGCAAGATTAACGGTTAACCCAACTTCAGCATCTAGTGCTTATTTGTTTATAGAAACGAAGCTTGATCCATCAGATGTTAATCGAGTTAAGATGACAGCCACACCGATGCTGGTCATTCTACCGGTAGAAAATCCTATTGAAAAAGGGACGAATCTAACGACTATTCATCTCTACCCAAAGAATACACAGATTAAAGTAACACCACCACCAACGCTACCACCAACTAAACCCAAAGATCCTTTGCCTATATTACCTCAAACAGGTGAAGCAAAAACGGTAATTGGCATATTAGGTGTTCTCGTACTTGGTACTGCGCTATTATTATGGCAGAAACAGACAAAAACGAAATAGTGTCAGCATGACATATTGATATTAAATTAAGATAAATGGAGAAAAGTATGAAGAAAAATAAACTTGTACAAGGAATGCTTGCAGCACTCTTGCTGTTGTCAGTACTATTTGTATCGACTAAGACTGTATTTGCTGCAGGACAAGAAGATGCACTAGATGCTGCTAAAGTTAACATCACACTTAACAAACGTATTTGGGATGAAGGGAAAACACCTACAGCTATCCAAAATACTGGTGAAACGACGGATTTTGGTGGGACTCCCTTAAACGGTTCAGAGTTTACTGTCTATGATGTCACTGCTAAATATTATGAATTGATCAATAATAGCGATCAAAAAACAGTGATTCAACAAATTCAGAAAGATGCGGAACCAGTTGCACCGGCTTATGCGATAAAAGATACCTCACTAACAACAACAGGTACAGGTCAAGCGAAATTTACAAGCCTAGATGTTAAAAATACAGATGGCAAATATAAGGTTTACTTATTTGTAGAAACAAAGACACCAAATGACATCACTGTTACAAAACGTGCTGTTCCACTTGTTGTTGCAATGCCTATCTACAAATTAGATAAAAACCAAAAATCAACAGATGTTGTGAATACTGACATCCAATTATACCCTAAAAATGAAACTGCAAAAGATGTTAAAGCACTAACAAACATTAATAACTTCACAAAAGTGACAGTTGGCAATCAAGAGTTTCGTAATGTGACAACTGGAGATACCCTTAACTATGCTTTAACGGTTAATATGCCAGCCAATATCGGTGATGCAAATGCTGTAACTAGCTTCAAAATTAATGATAAACCTTCCGCTGGTCTTGCTTTAGTAGCTGATACAGTTAAAGTTGGTAGTTTAACAGCAGATACTGATTATAAGATTAGCTATGCTAATGGTGGCTTTACAATTGATTTCACACTAACTAGTGCAGCTGTAAAAGCATTAGCTGGTCAAAAATTACAAGTTACTTATGATATGAAATTAACAGCTGATGTCAATCCAGATCAATTGCAAACAAATAATGCAAGTGTCGTTATTAATGGTGGAACTGAACAACAAATCACACCACCAACACCAGTTGGGACTGGTGGTTACAAATTTGTCAAAAAAGATGCGCAAACAGGTAAAGTCTTAAAAGGTGCCGAATTTATCGTTACTAACAAGGCTGGAGATCAATTTGCGACATTTACAAAAAACCTAAATGGTGACTATGTTTTTGTTGCTTGGACAGATGACAAAAAAGAAGCAGCAACTAAAGTTGTTTCTGGGGACAACGGATCTATCAATGTAATCGGGTTAACAAATGGGACATATGTTTTAAATGAAACAAAAGCACCATCTGCTGACTATGTACTTTTAAAAGATGGTACGATCACATTTGACGTTCTTCATGGTACTTATGGTACATCTACATTAGAAGTTAAAAATACACCTAAAGGCTTATTGCCATCTACTGGTGGATCAGGAATCTACGCTTTCTTAATCATCGGTGCTGCTATGATGCTCGGTGCTTACGTATGGTTCAAAAAATCAAGAACAACAGCTGAAGTTTAAGCTTTAGATACGTACTTGATAAGATAGACTAAACAAGAAGGCTGAGACTATATCTCAGCCTTCTTATTTACACTGATGATGTGATGAGGAGATAACGATGAGTGAGCAACAATCACCTCTAGGACGAGAGAAATTAAAAAATGAGCGGATCAATCTAGTTCTAAAGGGATTGATCACCCTTCTATTTATTACCGGTGCAGGTGTTTTCTCCTACCCATTTGTTGCAGATACAATTAATAATTTTCATGATCAATTGGTTATCGATAACTACCAAAATGAGCTGAAAGCAGATAGTAAGGCACAACAAAAGCAGCGGCTAACTGTCCTACAGGATGAAAATAAAAAACGATTTGCTGAGAGTAAATTAACGGATATACCAGGTATTGGTCTTGTCAAGGATCCGTTTAAGGATGCAGTCAAAGATGTGGATACACTAGGTCAAGCCTATTTTAAAGAGCATACGATTGGGGCAATTTTTATCCCTGCCATCCACGTCAGCCTGCCTATTTTTGATGAAACGAATGCAGCTTTACTAGATAAAGGCGCAACAGTCCTTCAAGGGACATCATTTCCTATCGGGGGCAGAGATTCACACGCTGTTATTACTGGTCATAGTGGCCTGCCAGATAAAAGATTATTTACAGATTTGGAGAAGCTAAAAAAGGGAGACTTGTTTTATATTGAAGTATCTGGACAAAAATTAGCCTATCAAGTAGATCGCTTTAAAACTGTGCTACCGACTGAACTAGATAGTTTAAAAATAGTTGAGTCCAGCGATTTGGTTACCTTGATAACCTGTACACCTTATATGATCAATACACATAGATTACTCGTTACGGGTATCCGGGTACCATTTGTCGACAAACAGATGGCTAAACAAATTAGTCAAGTAAAAAGTTACCACATAGAACGGCTTATCTTATTTGTAATCCTGTTCGTACTAGTGTTACTCGTATTGTGTTTCTGGATCAAAAAAATGCTGGTCAACTATCTTTGTATGAAACATAACTATGATTTTGTCTTTTATGTGCGGGATGCAGCTGGTCCGCTTATGGGAGAACAGTTCTACCTCATGCAAAAAAATGGTCAGCAAGTCTTATCACACGATGGCAATAAACTGCTTGCTGTAAGTGATGCGACAGGTCAAGTGACGTTCAAGGCACTTTCAGGTGGGCAATATGTTGCCTATGGGATAGATGAGAAGCATTTTCCTAAAGTTAAAGGTCATGTTAAACAGCTTAAGGCACCTAGATTTGCTTTAAAAACGAGACAAGGCCTATTAAGTGTGACGGGTAAACAAAAACATAAAAAATATTGGATTGATAAGAGGTGAGCATGCGTCAAAAAAGCGATAAAAAAGTTAAAACGTATAGGAGCAAATTAATAAGTAATTTACTGGTTTACCTCTTGTTTTTGATTGGTATGCTTATCATGTTATATCCCTTCTATATCAGCGCCCTAAACAACTATTTGGATGAGGTACGTGTTGCTATCTATAAAAAGGAAACACAGGATCACTTTAACGACCAGCAGAAAAAGCTAAATGTAGAAAATGAGCGTTTAAAGAAGGAAGGTTTAATACCAGCAGCTGATCCTTTCAATGAAGCTAAGGCAGATGGTATCTCTGAAAAGTATTATAAAACCCACTTATTAGGCCGTATTAGTTTGCCCAAAATTAATATAGACATGCCGCTTTTTGATACAACAAATAATGATCTACTGGAAATTGGTGCAACTGTTTTAAATGGCACATCTTTTCCATTGGGGGGAGAAAGTACGCATTCAGTTATTTCGGCACATCGCGGTTTACCCAATCGCGCCTTATTTACAGATCTGCCTAAATTGAAAAAGGGTGATACTTTTATTTTGAACGTACTAGGGAAAACACTGGCCTATCAAGTCAATAAAATTCAAGTGGTAACACCAGATCAAACAAATGTGCTAAAAATAGAACCTGGCAAGGATTTGGTTACGCTAATTACTTGTACCCCCTATATGATCAATTCGCATCGCTTATTGGTAACAGGTGTGCGTGTGCCTTATACTGAGCAGATTAAAAAAGAACTTGCACAGAGTAGTCATCATCAATTAATCATTCGCATAATCATGATTATCGGATTTTTGCTATTTTGTCTCGTTATGATATGGCTGTTGTATCGTGTGATTCATGGGTATTTACTATCAAAACAATCGATTGCACTTGCCATTCGTATTTTGGATGAAAAGGATCAGCCGTACATGGGCGGACTGACGCTCCATGAAAAAAATGGCAAGAAGCCGCTTGTACGAAAGCAAATACCAGTGGTACTTATCCCTGATAAGACTGGACGCTATCAGATTGATGGCTTGCCAAAACGAGTCTATTGCTTGAAATCTGACGATGGTCGGCTTCGTTTAATAATTGGACAGCATAAGTTGAAACAGCCGATGGTTGTGGTTCAAAAAACGAGACGTACCCGCTTACCAAGTAAGTGGCACGTTGAAGTGACACAAGAAAAATAGGCATGCTTCCTGATAGCACTTTATGAGAGCGACTACTTTTGTAGTCGTTTTTTTGTGGCGGATATTGAACGAGCGATTATAGCAGTAGGTTATCTGTTGCAAATCAGCAGTGATAAAAGGTTTAAACGTTAAAATAAATTAGTACAACAAATTACAGAAAACGCTTGCAATTAATTATACAATAGTGTAAAATAAAATTAATTAAATGGGTAGTTACTGATCATGCAGGCTATACCTTGAAATGTACAGGAGAATATCGTGTACGTTTTAAGATATGGCCTTTTTTGGTAAGGAGGTGAATAGTTGCGTGGAAATTAGAAAGGTACTAAATAACAACTCTGTTTTAGTCGGTGAAGGGACAAAAGATTATATCTGGATCGGCACGGGTATCGGTTATAAAAGAAAACCGGGTCAGGAAGCAGATGAGAAAAAAATTGACCGAGTTTTTGTTTTACAAAAAAAATCTTCTGAGAGATTGATGGATTTATTGCAAGATATTCCCATGGCTTATGTCATACTTGCGGATGAGATTATCAAGTATGCGAAAAAAGAGATTTTATACGAGTTGAGTGACACCATCTATATTTCATTAACGGATCATATTTTTAACATGATTCGCTTAGAAAAGGAGGGATTAACCTTTACAAACCAGTTATTCTGGGAGGTGAGGAAATTCTACCGCAAAGAATTTTCAGTCGGTGAAATGGCCATTCAGCTAATTAATGCTAAATTTGATGTGACACTTGATATGACAGAAGCAGCCAATATCGCCATGCATTTTATTAATGCCGAGTTAAATACCGATGGTCAAGTTGAAAACATTAATGAATTAACTCGAAAGATTAAAGATATTACTGAAATCATTCGGATGCATAATCAAATAGAAGTAGATGGTGAAAGTTTAGACTTTGAACGATTTGTCACGCACCTGAGATTTTTCTTCAAACGACTAGAAAAAGTAGAGGTTAAAAATAAGGGTAATCCTTTACTTGTGTATGCGATAGATAAGTATCGGGCCGCTTATGAAACGACCTTATTAATTGGCAAATACTTAAAAAAAGAGTTGGTTGATGATGAGCAGTTATATCTGACACTGCACGTCCAAAAATTGATTGAAAAATAAGACAAGGTGTCACTGGTAAAGCAGGCAAGACTTGATGAAGCTGATGTGAAATCGCTTTGTTTGGTCTTGCCTTTTATTGACGTTAGATTAAAGAGGAAGTATATGACGGAGTACTAAAATTTAAATGAAACCATCTTGAAAAATATAGGTGGTAAAGAAAATATTAGCGGATTAGCGCATTGCATGACGCGTCTGCGCTTTAGATTAAAAGATGAGTCGAAAGCAAACACGGAGGTAATCAAAAAACTGTCTGGCGTTGTAACAGTCGTCCAAAGTGGCGGACAGTACCAAGTGGTGATTGGTAACCACGTCTCAGAAGTCTATAAGGAATTTGTCGTGATGGCAGGCATTCAAGATGCAGCACGGTCAGAGGCCAGTGAAGACAAACCAAAAGGTGTCTTAAATATTTTTATTGATATTGTCTCTGGCATCTTCACACCTGTTATAAGTGTCTTGATGGCAGCTGGTATGATCAAAGGGCTTGTTGCTTTGTTATCAGCTTTTAAATTACTAGAGCCGACGTCTGGTACCTTTATCATTTTAAATGCAACTGGGGATGGTCTTTTCTACTTCTTCCCATTATTCTTGGGATATACTGGTGCTAAAAAATTTGGCGGGAAGCCCTTCATTGGGATGGCGGTTGGTGCAGCCATAGTCTATCCGACGATTACAGCGACTATGGCAAATGGAGATGCTTTATTTACTTTATTTCGTGGTACTGTGATTGAATCCCCTGTCTATGTTACTTTCTTAGGCATACCAGTTATTTTGATGAGTTACACCTCGAGTGTTGTGCCAATTATTGCGGGCACTTATTTAGCGGCCAAGTTAGAAGGGTTCTTTAATCGGGTGATTCCTCGTCTTGTCCGTAGTTTCTTTGTCTCCTTTTTAACCTTAATCATGACGGTGCCACTTGTTTTTCTAATTGTTGGCCCACTGACAACCTGGTTAGGGTTGTTCTTAGGTCAACTATTATCTGCATCCTATAATTTGAGTCCGATTTTATCTGGGATTTTAATCGGTGGTTTTTGGCAAGTATTTATCATGTTTGGCTTGCATTGGGGCTTCATTCCGATTGCCTTAAATAATTTAGCAACGCTTGGATACGATGTTGTCATGATAGCAGGAGCTACCACCCCACTTGCTATGGCAGGTGTGACCTTAGGTGTCATGTTAAAAACTAAAAATAAAAAGTTAAAAGAAATTGCCCTTCCAGCCTTCCTATCCTCACTATTTGGGGTGACTGAGCCGGCCTTATATGGGGTCACCTTACCAAGGAAAAAAGTGTTCTATACGACCTCAGTTGCAGTCGCAATGGGTGGTGCGATTATGGGCGTATTTAAAACAAGATCCCATATTAATGGTGGCACTGGGATCTTTGCCTTGCCAAAGTTTATTAACCCCACCACTGGTTTTGATAAGAGTTTTATCGGATTTGCACTTGCCTGTGTAGTTGCTTTTGGCGCAGGTTTCTTAATTACCTATTTCTACTCTTATGATCCTAAAGTAGATGAAGAGGATACAGCTGTAACGAAAACTAAACCTGATGATAGTTCCCCAACAAATGGGATGATTACACCATCAGCAGAACATGAGATTTTATCGCCAGTTAAGGGTGAGATAATTCCCTTAGACCAGCTAAAAGATGCCGCCTTCTCTACCGGCTTATTAGGAGATGGCCTTGGCATCATCCCAAGCGAAGGCAAGGTATATGCACCGGAAGATGGTGAAGTGACTGTTTTGTTTCCGACAAATCATGCTATTGGCATGCTTTTAGATAATGGCATCGAGCTTCTGGTGCATGTCGGGATGGATACGGTTGAACTCACCGGCAACTATTTTGAACCCCTGGTTAATCAGGGAGATAAGTTTAAAAAAGGCCAGGTGCTGTTAACCTTTGATATAGAAGCCACTGAAAAGGCAGGGTATGGGTTAGAGACCCCAGTTATTGTGACCAATACGAAAGATGTACTAGACGTGCTTAAAACGGATGAAAAAAGTGTTGACACGTCAGATGTCTTATTAACGATTATTACATAGGAGGTTTATAATGAGCGATAAAAAAAAACATGATATTATTTGTAGCAGACCAAATGCGAAGTGACGTGATGGCACACATGGGTAATCCAGCAGCGATTACACCAAATTTGGATAGCTTAGCACAAGAAGGGGTATCATTTGAAAATGCCTACTGTCAAAATCCAGTCTGTGTGCCATCTCGAAACAGTTTTCTAACGGGATTATATCCACATGTCAGTGGGCATCGGACCATGCATTACTTGCAACGTGAAGATGAACCAAATATCTTAAAAGAGATGAAAGAAAATGGCTATGAAGTCATCTGGATTGGTAGAAACGATATTGTGCCTGCCGATCGACCAAAGACTGCCTACTGCGATGAATATTACGATGGTGTTGTACCAGAAAATACACGGGATGCTGAAAATAGTGAAATGAATTTTTCGACAGATATGAATGCCGATAGTAAAAAGCTCTATGATGAAATGCTATCAGGTGATACCTACTATTCTTTCTATATGGGTAAACTACCAGATGGTGAAGGCTATGGTAAAACTGATTGGAACTGCGTCGAGCAAGCTTTAGCTTACATTGATCGGAGAAGTAAATCAGGGTCGGATAAACCGTTCTTTGTTTATTGTACGATTTCTTTCCCACATCCGCCCTATGCTTGTGAGGAACCATGGTATTCAAGTATTGATCGTCATCAGTTACCCAAGCGTCGACCGAGTGTCAAGGATATACCGAACAAGGCATCAATGCTCTATGGGATTAATGAAAAACAGCACTTAAATGATTGGTCAGAGGAACGCTTTGATGAACTGAGAGCGACTTATCTCGCTATGGTGTCACGTTTTGATGCCCAATTGGGTATGGTTAAAGATAAGCTAAAAGAAGCAGAGCTTTATGATGAAACGACCCTGATTGTGTTTAGTGATCACGGTAATTATACTGGGGATTATGCCATCACAGAAAAAGTACAAAACTGTTTTGAAGATCCGATTTCAAATGTCCCATTACTGATTAAGCCAGCCAAAGGGATTGCCGTGACACCTCGAATTTCTAAGGCGCAAGTTGAACTACTAGATTTACCGGCAACACTGGCTGATTTAGCAGGTTTTAAGTTATCCTATACCCAATTTGGTGAATCTCTCTTACATGCTGTATCCGGAGATGAAACGCATAAGGATGCTGTATTCTGTGAAGGTGGCCGTGTCCATGGCGAAACACAGGCTATGGAGCTAGGGCACAGTCCAGTATCAACCTATTGGCCACGTCTGTCCACGCAATATAGTGAAGGGCCTGAGCATACTAAAGCAGTTATGTGTAAAATGGGAGACTACAAATACACCATGCGACTTTATGAGACAGATGAGTTATATGATATGATTGCAGATCCTATGGAAATCAATAATTTAGCAGTTGACCCAGCTTATCAAAAAATCGTGCAGGAGATGAAAAATCGGGTGGCAGAATTTTATATGGCGACGACTGATTTTGTGCCTATGAAAAGAGACAAGCGCTAAGGTATCACTTGATTAAGTGATGCAATCGTGCAACAAAACAAAACAAAACAGAGTTTGCTAGGAAAGTACGTTATCTATTTGATGAGTTGACTTAGCAAACCGGGTAAGACAAAATGAAAGGTGTAAGCCTATGAAACAGATATCAGTGTTGATCAAACCTGCTTCTTCGCTTTGTAATATACGCTGTAAATACTGTTTCTATGCCAATGTAAGCGCCCTTCGTGAGGTGCGTTCGTTTGGCAAAATGACGTTAGAAGTATCAGAAAAAATGATCACAAATATTTTTCAGGATTTAGCAGATGGTGATGTACTGACGCTTGCCTTTCAAGGCGGAGAGCCAACGCTTGCTGGTCTATCCTACTTTGAACATATTGTCGCTTTAGTAGCGGCACAGGTGAAACAAATCGACGTAAACTATACCATTCAAACAAATGGGATGATAATTAATGAGCAGTGGTGCAGGTTCTTGAAAGCCAATAATTTCTTGGTAGGCTTATCTATTGATGGGCATCCCCTCTATCATGACTTAAACCGTATTGATCCCAAAGGTAGCGGGACATTTCACCGGGTCATGCTAACCAAGCAGCTATTTGATAGCTATGACATCGACTATAATGTCCTCTGTGTTTTGACTGCACCTTTAGCAAAGGAAGCAAAAAAAGTATTTCAGTTTATTCAAAAAGAGCACATTAGCTATGTTCAGTTTATCCCCTGTTTGTCTGATTTAGAGACAACTGAGACTAGTGACTATGCTCTGACACCAAAGGGATTTGCAACATTCTATCATCAGTTATTGCCTGATTGGTTGGCTGCACTAGAAAAAGGACAGGCTATCAGCATTAAACTATTTGATGATATCATCAATCTTTTGGTAGCTAAGCGCGTGACATCCTGTGGGATGTTAGGAAATTGCCAAGTGCAGTATGTGATTGAAGCAGATGGGAGCGTCTATCCTTGTGATTTTTATGTACTAGATGACTATCGTATGGGCTATATTCAAGATGAAACGTTAGCTCAGTTATTTACCAAAAAAAATGCGAAACGATTTATCTGTGAGCAAGCCAATCTGGCAGAAACTTGCCAGACCTGTCCTTTCTTGAGCATGTGTCGTGGTGGCTGTAAACGCATGAAAGATGCCATGTATGTTGATCAGGATGGGGACTGTGGCTACGCTGCACTATTACATGATTTTTTACCTCAGATTGATCATATTTTATCAACAGTAGAGGAGCGGAGTTGATGATAGGGGGACTATATTTCTTTGTTATCGTCATAGCAAACACGATTGGAGCCATATCGGGTATGGGTGGTGGGGTACTCATCAAACCAACTTTCGATTTGATAGGTGCTCATTCAGTTGTGGCGATTTCCTTTTATTCATCAGTTGCTGTACTTACCATGTCACTAGTATCAACGGCTCGCCAAATCAGCAGTCATCAGCAGTTTAACTGGCGATTAATCACTTGGGTATCAGCAGGTGCGATAACTGGTGGGGTATTTGGCAACAGCACACTTGATTATTTACTAGAGCAATTTGCCAGTGACACATCAGTTCAGATGATACAGATTGTGTTGACGGTTATCACCTTACTTTTTGCCTTGTGCTATAGTAAAATGTCACATGCAGGGTATCAATTAACCAACAGTATCTGCTACTTGATATGTGGTTTGGTATTAGGTTTTCTAGCTAGTCTATTAGGAATAGGTGGTGGGCCAATTAATGTCTCCTTGTTTATGCTGCTATTCTCGATGCCAATTAAAGAAGCAACGGTTTACTCAATATGTAGTATTCTTTTTTCACAGCTATCGAAAATAGGGACTATAGCCTTGGGTACTGGATTTTCTAGCTATGATTTATCTGTTTTAGCCTATATTATGCCAGCAGCAATAATTGGGGGATTACTAGGTGGGAAATTAAGTCATGTCTTATCTGAAGATAGCGTAATGCAGGTCTTTCAGGTTGTTATCATAAGTGTCTTATTGATTAATTGCTATAATGGCTTTAAACTACTATAAAAAACACCTCCTATACTTTGGCATAGTAGCCAAAGTATAGGAGGTGTTTTCGTCGTCATGTTATGTCAAAAATCAGCATTTAGTTCATCAGCGATATCTTGTAGGGCATCAAACCTTAAGTAGTGAACAGCAAAACCAGCGGTTTCATTAAATTTAGTCACTAAATATTTGAGTTTAGTCTCATTTTCTTCATCATAGAAAACAAAGGCACCGTCAGCGTTCTGGATTAAGAAGGTGTTATATTCGCGAAATTGTCCTGGATTTTCGTAAGCATCGTAGGCGTATTGGATGAAGTCAACTTGCTTAAATAATGCCAATTTTGTTTGATTACTCTCATTCCAATTCTGGCCGTGTGTTTTGAAGGGGAAAATCGTCGCAAGCTTAAAGTCATAGTCGTTTTTCATTTCTAAGGCGACTTGTAAGACCCAGTATTCGAATCCTAGATTGCCACCAAAAATCAGCCATTCAAGTCCTTCGGATGCTAAACTCTCTAATTTTTTTCGAATGGCAAGTTTAATGACAGTCAGTTTGATGTCTTTTTCGTCGAATAGGCTAATATCAAATGCCGTATAGCCGGCAATTAGTAACGTTTTCATCCTAAAATATGCTTCCTTTTCTATTTTGTTTCAACTTATTCAAAGCTTCTTTTTTTGTAAGCGTTTTAAAGTATTTTTATGCCTTAATTCACCCTATTA
>artificially_reared_1__coassemble_209_pt1 | contig 12557 bp, 12 predicted proteins | sample artificially_reared_1__metabat2_low_PE_008 | metagenome-assembled genome bin artificially_reared_1
AAGAACGTGTAGAAGAGGAATTTCAGGAGGTCAGAAATATTTTAAAATAAAATGGGACAAAACATGGGACAAATTTACAAGTAAGTACGAGAAAAGCCATACACAGCAACAACTGTCTATGGCTTTTATGATGCCCCCTGCAGGGCTTGAACCTGCGACCCATGGATTAAGAGTCCACTGCTCTACCAACTGAGCTAAGGAGGCAATATGATCATGAGAGAAGCTTTTCTCAACAATTTATTATAACCAAATGCGCTCAGAAATGCAAGAATAAAGTCAGGTTTACTAAATAGGGAAACATATTTAGCAACTGTATCAACTTAGTCGAACTCAATATGCCTTCCCCAAGATATAGCCATCAGTAGTGTAACAATCGGTAAAGCATATAACCAAAATAAGGAAATTAAAGCCCCTGGTAGCAGAAAGATAAAGAAGATGCGCAGTCTTTGCTTATTACGTAAACGAAGTGTCTCACTTTTGTTACATAATCTATAAATTAACTCGCTAAAACAAATCAGCACTAGCCAAGTGAGTAGATAAATTACCACATAGGAGATGCTGGCGCTTGTCGATTCAGGATGCTCAGCGTGAGCTACCGTAACAAAAGGAAACAGACAGACAACTAGTAAAACCAAGTGATTGGCCCACAGGATTAACTCATCCACTTTAGTTTGCTTGAGAAAACTCATAATTTGATGATGCGCATTCCAAATTGAGGCTAAGGCTACAAACGTTGTGACATAGATCAACAATAATAACAACATATGATGTGAAAATAAGTTGCCATCTTCTGGCACTTTAAACTCTAAGACAGTCAGCGTCATGACAACAGCAAATATCCCATCGGTGAGTGCTTCTACTCTGCTTTTATTCATAGGGTAATTGTACCATAGCTAGTACCCTAATATTTACTTAAGGCAAGCATTTTTTTGTAAACAAAAAAAGCACTGATTGAATGCCGTTACTCACTCTTGTATTGAACCCGCTGTAAATGTTAAACAGGTGGGCGTCTCGCTCTTACTTAGCAGCTTCCATCTAAAATGGCTTGCACGCGGTAAGATGTCTCAAAGACTCCCTAGGTAATACGATTTAGTCGGTCAAAAATGTGAGTAAGTTCGCACATTCCAGTGCTTCTTTATAAATACATCATATCATGATTCCCCATTTTTTGCAACGATAAGACAAGAAAACGCTTTCTTTTTTTAAAAGTTCTTTATCTCAATATCTCAACAAGCTCTTTTCTGGCCGCTAGATTAGCTGGTATGATAGAAAAAACTAGCCCAATTAAGATCGTTATGACCAAGGTCAAGCTAATGGTAAACAGATCAGGTGAGACCTTAAAAGGTAATATCAAGGAGATGACAGGTGACATAAGATAACCTAGTATGTAGTAAACCACACCTCACAAGTATTCCATCTGCTGATGTCTAGCGTAACATAATAAAATCAGATTTATTTAATTAAAAAAACAGAAATCCAAGATTCAGATTTCTGTTTTCTATTTTATCAAGTTGTCCGAACGACCTGCTTAGTGGTTCAAAATCGCTAAGGTATCAGAAAGGTCATCTACATTAACCTCAAGCATATCCCCTGTAGCACGGATCTTAACTTCGACGATCCGATCAGCAGCTTTTTTACCGACTGTCACACGAACTGGTAGCCCAATCAAGTCACTATCAGCAAATTTAACGCCTACGCGTTCTGCACGGTCGTCTTCTAAAACTTGCATGCCTTGTTTAGTCAATGTCTCCACAATTTCAGCTGACAAAGCAACTGCTGTTTCATCTTTGACATTAACAGGAATCACATGTACATCAAATGGTGCTAGTTCTTTAGGAAAATTCATCGACCAAGCAAATTTGTAATCACCCTTAAATGTTTTCTCAACATTAATCCGTGCAAACTGCTCTAAGATTGCTGATAACATGCGGCTGACGCCGATGCCGTATGAGCCCATGATGATTGGCTTAGCCTTACCATTTTCATCAAGCACGTTAGCCCCCATACTCTCAGAGTAGCGTGTGCCTAACTTAAAGATATGGCCAATTTCGATACCACGCGCAAATTTCAACTTACCTTGCCCATCAGGAGCAGGTTCGCCTTCTTTTGCTGTACGTAGATCGACAAACTCGCTCACCTTGAAATCACGGTCAAGATTTGCATTTTGATAGTGGTAACCATCTTCATTAGCGCCTACAGTCGCATTTACGACTGTTTCAACGACGCGATCTGCGATTACTTTTACTGATTCTGGTAAGCCAACTGGGCCTAATGACCCAAATGTTGCACCAAAAAGCTGGATTGTGGCTTCTTCTGAAGCAGGTTCTAGGAAGTCTGCACCTAAGTGATTGGTCAACTTGACTTCATTTAGCTCATCATCACCACGAAGTAAGACAACGATGAGTTCATCATCAGCTTGATAAACTAGTGTTTTCAAAGTCTCTTCAGCTGGTAGGTCAAGGAAAGCAGACACTTCCTCGATTGTTTTAGCATCAGGTGTCGCAACCTTAGCCAACTCGATATGCTCTGTATAAACTGTTGGTTTAACAAATTCGGTTGATGCCATCTCTAAGTTTGCTGCATAGTCTGACCCGTCGGAGTAGGCGATTGTATCCTCACCTGCAACCAACCATTTTGTCAGTTCTGCCTTAATATCTTTGATAACACCATCTGGGATTTCAGATATATCAGCAATTGACTTATCTAAAATCAACCATTTATCTAAGTCTGTACGGTCTGGTGTGATTGCCATAAATTCTTGGGAATCTTTACCACCCATTGCCCCACCATCACCGATGATTCCTTTGAAATCGAGACCAGCGCGCGTGAAGATAGCACCATACGCTGCTTTATAATCGTTGTAAGTCTCATCCAATGAATCATAGTTAGCATGGAAGCTATAGCCATCTTTCATGATGAATTCACGACCACGAAGCAACCCGTAACGTGGGCGTTTTTCATCACGATACTTGGGTTGGATTTGGTAGATATTTAATGGTAATTTTTTGTAAGACGTAATTTCATTTCTGACAAGTGCTGTCATCGTTTCCTCATGCGTTGGGCCAAGGATAAAATCTGATGAATCGCGATTTTTAAGTTTGTAAAGATCAGCACCGTAGGTTTCATAACGGCCACTTTCTTTCCACAAATCAGCTGTCAAAAGTGCTGGAGCTAATAACTCTACTGCACCGATGCCATCAAATTCTTGGCGCATGATGGTCTTGAATTTTTCGAGTACACGGTTAGCAAGTGGTAAGTAGGCATAAATCCCAGCTGATACTTGACGGACATACCCTGCACGAACTAAGAGTGCATGACTGATGACCTGTGCATCAGAAGGCATCTCGCGTAAGGTAGGGATGAGCATTTTAGATTGTTTCATGTGAGTGATAGTTGGATAACCCTATCAAGCCCTGTGCTTGGAGATTATCCTTTCCTTTCATATAGTGGTTTCATTATATCAAAAAAAGTGCGGAAAATCAGCACTTTTGGTGAGATAGACGGTAAGTTAGCCCTGATATGACTGAATTTACGCATAAGTTTGATTGCCATATTACCTAAATAAGCGCAAAATATCATTCCAGGTAACAGCGATCATCAGTAAGACCATGAAGCCAACACCGACAAGGGTAATGATCGTCTCATGCTCTTGTTTCATTGGTTTACGACGGATTGCTTCAATGATATTCATGACAATTTTGCCACCATCAAGCGCAGGAATTGGCATCAGGTTAAAAATCCCTAAATTAATAGATAGGAGTGCCATAAAGCCGATAACTGTTGTTAAGCCTTCACGCGCTGCTTGACCAGTCATCTGATACATGGCAACAGGACCACCCAGTTTATTGAGACTTGGATGCAGGATTAAGTTTTTCAAGGCATTAATGATTGTAAAGGCATAAGTAGCAGCTTTTTGAACACCACCACTCACCTTATCAAAGAACCCTGTCTTAAGATTAGGTGAAATACCGATAATATAGGCTTTATCTTGTTTTTTAGGCGTAATGACTAGACTATCTTTAAGCGTCTTGACTTTAATCGCCTTACCATCTGACTTGATGATTTGATCAGATAGGCTTTGCCAATCAGATACCTCAGTACCATTGATAGACTTAACCGTATCGCCAGTACGCAATCCTGCTTGATAAGCAGGCAGATTTTTATCAGTCACCGTGATTTTATTACTGGATAGATCCTGGACACTACCTTGCATGAAGGCCACTAAAATACAGGCCACTATCCCCAAGATAAAATTATTAAGTGGTCCAGCAAAGTTGGTCATCATCCGACCAGGTAGACTAGCACTTTGGTATTGGACATCTATCGGTGCGATGCGAAGCTCAGTCCCATCCTCCTCGACAACTGTCGCATCATGGTCAACTGAGTATGTCTTGACTTGACCATTAACTTCACCTGTAATCGTTAAAGCATGCTCAAAGTCATAGGCTGTCACTAACATAGGAAGAGACTGTTCAAATTGAACCTTATCACTCAGATTAATGCGTGTCACCAACATACTGTCAGAATCAAGTGTTAAGCTGACAGGCGCACCCGTTTTAATCTCAGTGGTATCCTCACCCCAGCCAGCCATACGCACATAGCCCCCTAGTGGTAAGATACGGATCGTATAGACGGTGCCATCTTTGGCTTGGTGTGCATAGATTTTTGGTCCCATCCCAATCGAGAATTCGCGAACTAGGATACCCGATTTTTTGGCAAAGTATAAGTGACCGTACTCATGTACACAGACGATGATACCAAATATGATGATAAATGTAATAATACTTTGAATCATATCATTTCTCCCTTTCTTCGGCTAATTCAGCAATCCAATGGCTGACCGTTTGACGCGTTTGTCGATCTGATGCCAATATTTGATGTAAGGTTTGACCATCAAACTCCATATGTTCAAATACAGCACGTGTCACCAGTTGTTCGATGGCTAGAAAAGTGATTTTTCCTTCTTGAAAGGCAAGATTGGCAACTTCGTTTGCCGCATTATAGACAGCTGGATAACCACCACCAAGTTTACCAACCCGGTAGGCCAAATCTAGCATGGGAAAGCGCACTAAATCCATTTTTTCAAAATGCAGGCGACCGATTTCGGTCAGATCAAATGGCTTTTCATTATGTATGGGAATATGTCTTGGATAAGATAAGGCATACTGGATTGGTTCACGCATATCTGATGGTCCTAATTGGGCCAATACAGCACCATCATTCAGGGTAATCATAGAATGGACGACTGACTCACGATGTAAGACAACATGAATATCTTCATAAGAAAGACCAAATAAGTGATGTGCTTCGATGACTTCCAAGCCTTTATTGACCATAGTAGCAGAGTCCAAGGTAATTTTTGCACCCATAGTCCAGTTAGGATGTGTTAAAGCATCCGCCAAAGTCACATCGACTAACTCAGCTCTTGTTTTATCTCTAAAAGACCCACCTGATGCTGTAATCGTTAGACTGCGAACATCACGCGCTTGAACGCCTTGTAAAACTTGGAAGATAGCAGCATGCTCACTATCAACTGGTAAAATTTGACTACCTGTTCTAGCAGCTTCAAGCATGATCGTATCACCAGCAACGACTAAAGTTTCTTTGTTAGCTAGAGCGATATCACGACCAAGTTTGATTGCCTCAAGTGTTGGTATAACGCCAATAGACCCAACGATGGCATTCAGTAATACATCGTAGTCTGCTGTTTGTGCAAGTTGACTTAAGCCAGCATCACCTGAGTAACAGAGCAATTTCGGAAATTCTGCTTTAAATTGATCGATGATACTTGATTGTGACGACACAACTACCTTAGGATCAAATTCCTGGATAATCTCACGTGCCTGGTCTATATTGTTACCAAAAGCAAAGCCGACAAGCTCAAATAAGTCTGGATGTGCTGCGATAACATCTAAAGCTTGAACGCCAACACTTCCCGTCGCGCCTAATAGTATCACTTTTTTCTTGTTCATTACCTTACTCTTCTCCATCCAAATGGTACACAGTTAAACTTAACCAGTTTAACGCAATTTAAAACAACCCTAGCAAATGCATGATGGGGAAGACAAAGATTAAACTATCAAATCGATCTAATATCCCACCGTGACCAGGTAAAATTTTACCAGAATCTTTGACACCAAAATGGCGTTTTAAGCTTGATTCCACCAAATCGCCCAGCTGACCGACGATAGAAAATATAGCAACCAAAATAATCAGTTTAAAGAGACTGATATCCGGTGCTTTATTTGGGTAAAGAAAGACCATCAAGACAGCAACAACAATTGCACATGCAATACCACCTAGAGAGCCTTCGACCGTTTTATTCGGCGACACACTAGGAATAAGTTTCGTTTTACCGAATTTTCTCCCGATAAAATAGGCACCTGAATCCGTTGACCAGACAATAAACAAGGCTAAAAATAAGATAAATAAGCTACTTTGTTGGGCTGCTAATAAATTCTGAAAGCCAATACCAATATAAAAAGCTGATAGGAAAGGAAAGCCTAAGTCCTCAAAAGAATAGTTGCCTTTGGTGAATACCATGACACCCATCATGATGAATAAACATAGGGTAAACAAGGTAAAATGACTATCTGTACCTAGTTTTGGAAAATACTGTGTTGTCGGTAATGCTAATGCTAATGCTGCAACTGTAGCTAAAATACCTTCAAATGATAAAATCTCTAATTTACGCATTTTAAACAGTTCACTCATGGCAATAATCGTGAGCAAACCAACTAAAATATGAAATGGGGTACCACCCATAATCGCTAGGCCTAAAAATACAGCACCCGCCACGACACCTGTAATAATTCTTTGCGTCATTTTTTAACTCCTCCATATCTGCGGTCACGTTTTGAAAAGGCATCAAATGCTAAATCAAGTGATGCTTCATCAAAATCTGGCCACAAAGTTTTTGTAAAATATAATTCACTATAGGCCGTTTGCCACATCAGAAAATTGCTTAATCTATTTTCTCCCGACGTCCGAATCACCAAATCAGGATTTCGATAAGCTGCTGGTAAAACTGCTGTTGTTAGTCTCTCTTCAAAACTTTCTATCGAAATTGATTCGGCAGATATCTCCCCAGATTTGACATCTGTCGCCAAAGATCTAACCGCATCTAAAATCTCATTTTGGCCACCGTAATTTAGGGCAATCGTTAAAATCATCCCCGTATTAGCAGCAGTATCAGCCATTGCTTGATCAATCGATTTAAGTGTTGCTTTGGGCACACCCTCTCTTGTCCCAATCATGGCAATACGAATATTTTCTTTGTTTAATGTTGGGACAAATTTACCATAAAAATCAATCGGTAAACTCATGATGAATTTCACTTCAGCAGCAGGTCTCGTCCAATTTTCTGTTGAAAAAGCATAAACTGTCAAAACTTTAACGCCCTCATGTTGGGCATGAATGGCAATTTTCTGTAAGGCGTCCATACCAGCTTTGTGTCCAAATACACGGGGTTTTCCTTGATGCTGAGCCCATCGACCATTACCATCCATGATAATCGCCAGATGGTTTGGTACTTTTTTATCTATCTTATCTTTATCAGCTATTATTGTCATCTTAGTTTGTACCTCTAATTCTTAAGCCATTAAGTTCTTATCCATACCTAACAGCAACCTGTGATCAGTATGCAAGCTATAAAAGCTTCCATTAATTTTACCATATTTTTAAAAATAATTCTAAAAAAAATAAGCCCTAGAGCTTACTTCTTCTTGTTTATTCAAATGGTGAATCTGGTGTAGCTGATTTTTCAGTTACCTCTGTCACATCAGATTTTGCTTCTGAGATAACGCCATCTAAGGCATCTGATGTTGCAACTGATTCAACTGGTTTAACTGATTTAACTGCTGAGCGATCAAACGTTAAAATCACACCTTCAGCATCTAATTCGATCGTTCCTTTTTCGCTATCAACACTTGATAGAATACCATGTAAGCCACCGATTGTTACGATTTCAGAACCTGGTGCCATGCTATTAAGCTGTTCTTGACGTTTGTTAGCAGCTTTCTTTTGGTTACGTTGCATAAACCACATCATACCACCAAATAGAATGATCAAAATTATAAAATTCATCTTTTTACCTCATTTTTTTTATATCTATCATTATAGCAGATTATCAACAATAAAAAAAGGATAGGGTAATTTAATTTTTAGAAAAGAACCCTAAATTTAATCTATTGGCTATTTTTCGATTATTAATTTTTAAAACAAACCTTATTTACATTCACTTTGTTATCATTCTAGAAAAAAATGATAATAAATGTTATCATTAAAGAGATACATCTGACACAATCGACCTATTTAATTTTGTATAAGGAGATACATCAACATGACAAGTTCAGAACTAAAAGCAGCGGCACGAAATGCCTTAAAGGACAATTTTTTCCAAAAATTACTCTTATTAATTATTCCATTAGTCCTTTCCGTTGTTAACAATCGAATCACTAACTCATATTCAAATGATATCAGCTCAACCTTTAAAGATACTACAGATAAGATTGCTGGCAATCCAGATGCTGCTGCATCTATTGACTTTGGTCCACTACTCGCAATCATCATCCCAATTTTTTTGATCATTTTACTGATTGGTTTAATAATGGGTATTATTCTAACTGTTTTTCAAACAGCAGCCTTGTTCAACTATATGGAAATCTTTCGTGGTGAAAAAGAGGAAATTAATTTATCAACTGATATTTTTAGAGCCTTTAAAGATGGGTATTTTTGGAAAATATTCAGCTTGACCTTTGTGATTTCAGTTATTATGTTTATTCTCATGTTTATTCCAATCATTGGCTGGGGCTTGATGATTTATTTTGGCCTGGGTTGGTCACAAGCAACTTACGTCTTATATGATAAACTCAAGCATAATGAATATCAAGGTGTTTGGGATGTCTTAAATACCTCAAAAATGATCATGACAGGCTATAAATTTAAGTATTTCGTATTTAATTTAACATTTATTGGTTGGTACATCTTAAATGCTATCTCTTTCGGTTGGGCACAAATTTGGACAATGCCTTATACAACCATGTCTATGGTTGCCTTCTATGAAGCACGAATTCAGGATCGTTTATAATAAAAAACAGCCGAAGCTGTTTCAATAGGTCTGTCTTGACATGGGTCAAGCGGCTTAAGCTAAAAATCGCGCAAGCGGTTTTTTTTTGTTACTTATCTAAACTCACAGGCTTCAACATGATCATTCACCAACCCAACAGCCTGCATATAGGCATAACAGATGGTCGGTCCAACAAAGGAGAACCCTCTTTTTTTCATATCTTTACTCATTTTTTCAGATATGCTATCTACTGCAGGGACATCTGACATCTTTTGATAATGATGATCGATTGGCTCACCAGCAACATATTGCCAAAGATAGCTTGAAAAACTACCAAATTCTGCTTGTACCTTGATAAAAGCAATTGCGTTTTTGACAATCGCATTCATTTTTAATTTATTACGAATCAACCCAGCATTTTGTAACAAGGCATCTATTTTTGTTTGATCATATCTGCTAATTTTTTCTACGGAAAAGCCATCTAATGCCTGACGGTAGTTCTCTCTTTTATTCAAAATAGTTGTCCAACTTAGTCCAGCTTGCATGCCTTCAAGTATCAGCATTTCAAAGAGGATTTCATCATCATATTTAGGTTTTCCCCACTCTTGATCATGGTAAGGCTCTTCTAATGCTGAATTTACCCACTCACATCTTATCATTTGGTCACCTTTCTTATTTGAGACTACCTAGATTGTAACATATTTTTTTTGTGTAAAAGAACACAAGCAATATTGTTGCGTTTCAGCATTAAAGATGGGTAAATGGTAATGTCGTATTTTATACATAAAAGACAAGGAGATTAACATGACCCAAGATTATCGTGTACTATTGTACTATCAATATGTCCCAATTGAGAATGGTGACTTATTTGCGCAAACACATCTAGCAGCTTGTAAAGCGATTGGCATTACTGGCAGAATTTTAGTGGCCGATGAAGGGATCAATGGTACCGTCTGTGGTACATTTGAACAAACTGAAGCATACATCAACATGATGCATGAAGATCCTAGATTTGCAACAACCATCTTTAAAATTGATTTAGCTGATACAAATAGCTTTAAAAAGATGCATGTTCGCTACAAAAAAGAGCTCGTCAATCTGAACCTAGAAGATGACATCAATCCTTTAGAATTAACTGGTGCTTACTTAAGTCCAAAAGAATTTAAAGAAGCGATGTTGGATGACAATACTGTCGTGATCGATGCGCGTAATGACTATGAATTTGATTTAGGCCATTTTAGAGGGGCAGTTCGACCTGATATCAGAAATTTCAGAGAGTTACCCCAATGGATGCGGGATCACAAAGAAGAATTTTTAGAAAAACGTGTCCTTACCTACTGTACTGGTGGGATTCGTTGTGAAAAATTCTCTGGCTGGTTAGTCCGTGAAGGCTTTAAAGACGTTGGACAACTTCATGGTGGGATTGCAACATATGGTAAAGACCCCGAAGTTCGCGGCGATCTTTGGGATGGAAAGATGTATGTCTTTGACAGCAGAATTGCTGTCCCAATTAACCAAAATGAAACAGTTATCGTCGGTAAAGATTGGTTTGATGGCACACCTTGTGAACGCTACATTAATTGTGGCAATCCTGAGTGCAATCGTCAAATTTTAGCTTCTGAAGCGAATGAAGCGAAATACCTTGGTGGCTGTGAGCATGATTGCCGTGTTCATCCAAACAATCGCTATGTCATCAGTCATCAATTAACACAAGACGATATCCTATCACGCTTAATGGCTATAGGTGAAGTTGTCACGCAGTAAAAATAAGTTTGATCTTGTCAACTATCAGAGAGGATCAAATAAAAAAATGCATCAGATCAAACTACGATCTGATGACTTTTTTATATTCATGCTGATAGCTAATCTATTCAGCTTTACGAACTTAATTTTTCTTTCCTGTGAAAAATGAGACAACTGCAACTAAAATCACAGCACCAAGAATAGATGGAATCAAAGCCATCCCAGCTAGGCTAGGACCCCAATTACCAAATATAGCTTGACCAATCATAGAGCCAACTAAACCGGCTACGATATTCGCTATCCAGCCCATAGAATTACCTTTTTTAGTAATGCTACCAGCAATTGCACCAATAATTGCACCAACAATAAGAGACCAAATCCAACCCATAGTTATACCTCCTCATAATATTAACGTCATACTTAACGTCCTTACTCTTTCATTCTATAACATTCAATAGAATAATGTCAATTATCTAACACTAAAATGACCATATAAAGATATTATTTTAATTTAATGTCCTATAGATGAGTAAATAGTATGGATCTTGTCAGCTTATGCTAGTGACTAAAAGCAAATTATTTTAAATAGGCACATGATGAATAAGACATGGTAAAATAGCAGTATGGAAACTATTGAATTACTACCGATTTCAAGCATCATCAAAAATCCTTATCAACCGCGTATCGTATTTGATGAAGAAAAATTACAAGAACTCAGCCAGTCAATCAAAGAAAATGGGGTTTTACAGCCGATTATCGTCAGAAAATCAAGTATCATTGGCTATGAAATATTAGCTGGTGAACGCAGATTTAGGGCATCTCAATTAGCTGGGCTAACTGAAATTCCTGCTATCATCCGTTACCTAACGGATGATGAGATGATGACATTGGCTATTTTAGAAAATTTGCAGCGAGATGATTTGACAGTCTTGGATGAAGCCCGAAGTTTACAAAACCTGGTTACAAAACAAGGACTAACACACGCGCAAGTTGCTGAAAAACTTGGCAAGTCTAGACCCTATGTCAGTAACGCGATTAGAACCCTAAGCCTGCCTGAATCCATCTTACAATTGATTGAGGATAAAAAAATATCCCAAGGTCACGCAAGATTGCTCTTAAGTTTATCACAAGCAGAGCAACAGATAGCCTGGGCTAGTCGTATAGATAGAGAACAACTTTCTGTTAAAGCATTAAGCCAATTACTCACTAGCACACCTAAATTATCATCCCAAAAAGATAAAAATATATTTATAAAAGAGGCAGAAGACAAGTTAAGTAAACACCTAGGCAGTCCAGTCACCATACAGGCAAAAAAGATTGAAATTGCTTATGATAATTTAGCCGAACTGAATCGACTTATCCTCATTTTAACTCACCAGTAATCCACAGCACGATTGTGGATTACTTTTTTTTAACAAACTTATCAACATCTTTTTTTTAATATACACCTTGTTAATAAGTTATGCACATCTGTGACTAACTTTCTAAAAGTACTACGTTTAAAAGGATTTTTAGATAAAATAGGTGTGACTAACCCTCAATTTTCCTTTTTTTATCCACACTTTCCACAAACCTGTGTATAATTTTTTGCTAACTTGTTAATTTCCTGTCTTATTTTCTATAAATTGTGGAAAACTTTCTGGCAACATGATATAATTTTCTTAACTGCGGATTTTAAAAGTTATTCACATACAACAATTGAATCTGTTTTGAAATAAAAATAGCCACCTATATAGAAAGGAGTAAA
>artificially_reared_1__coassemble_157_pt1 | contig 10246 bp, 16 predicted proteins | sample artificially_reared_1__metabat2_low_PE_008 | metagenome-assembled genome bin artificially_reared_1
CGACAAATAAGGAAAACGTAGCAACATTGCTTAAAATAGGCGATTCATTAGTTATCAGTGTCTTTTTTAATCACATAGTTTTATAATAGAATTAGAAGGTGAGGTGCCATTATGAAAGATCAATACAAAAATATCCTGGTTGCTGTCGATGGATCAGAACAAGCTTATAATGCAGTTCGTGAAGCGATTGAAATTACCAAAAGAAATGACGGTAAGTTATGGGTCTTAACCGTTAAGGAAACAAATCGTTACTATGATACCTTGGATATGTCTGTCACTGGGACGACAGCACTGGATAAAATGGCCAGCGATATCCTCAGTAAAGTAACTGAGTTGGTAAACGGAGAGGTTGACTTAATTGATAAGGACCTCTACGATGGTAATGCAAAACGAAAAATTGTACAGTATGCTAAAGACAATGAGATTGATCTGATTGTGATTGGTGCGACTGGTACTGGCGTCATTGATAAACTATTCATTGGGTCAACAACACAATACGTTGTGAATCATGCACCGTGTAATGTGATGGTTGTTAAGTGAGGTAATGCTGGTACGTCTAAAGTAGCAAAAGTAAATTTTGCTACTTTTTTTATGTTAGGTTTAGCAATCGTCTTCTATTTCTTTTGAAAGACAAATAAGCCAATAATAAACGACTTTATCATTTAATTTGAAAAATGACATGACGAGGTCATAAAATAATAAGTTCAGCAATACATTTTACTTGACTTAGCCTTAAGGCTAAGGTATAAAATAGGATGAACGATAAATGAAAAGAGGAAAAAAGATGAAATCTGCATATTTTGTAGCACCAGGAGAAATGGAAGTTCGAGAGTTACCCAAACCAGAACTAGAGAATCCGACGGATGCCGTGATTAAAATTGTGAGAGCTTGTGTTTGTGGCTCAGACCTTTGGTGGTACAGAGGTATCTCTAAAAAGGAACCAGGCGTTGTCGGTCATGAAGCAATAGGCGTCATCGAATCTGTTGGCCAGGATGTTACGCAGTTTCGTAAAGGTGATTTTGTTATCGTCCCATTTACGCATGGTTGTGGCCACTGTAAAATTTGTAAGGCTGGCTTTGAGGGAAACTGTATCAATGATGCTGGTGCGACTAGTGCCCATCAAGCAGAATACTACCGAGCAATCAATGCAGATGGTGCGCTTGTTAAGGTACCAGGGCAACCTAGTGACTATACAGATGAACAGTTGGCCAGTTTGACAACGCTTGCTGATGTCATGCCTACAGGCTTCCATGCTGCTAAGGCTGCCCAAGTGAAAAAAGGGGATACGGTTGTCATCTTTGGCGATGGTGCAGTTGGTCTGTGTGCTGTTATTTCAGCAAAATTACTTGGTGCAGACAAAATTATTATGATGAGTCGCCATGATGATCGTGGTGCAATGGCTACAGAATTTGGTGCGACTGCTATCATTAAAGAACGTGATCAAGCAGCCGTTGATCAAATATTAGCGATGACAGACGGCCTTGGTGCGGATGCTGTTTTAGAGTGTGCTGGGACTAAGAGTTCTGTCGAAACAGCCTTTAAAGTGGCGCGTGCGGGTGGTAATATTGGCCGTGTTGGGATTCCACATGATGTCGACTATAATCCCTATATGACACGATTATTTGCTAAGAACATCGGCTTAACTGGTGGTGTTGCATCAGTCTCACTTTGGGATAAAGCGTTGCTATTACAGGCTGTTCTAGATGGCGAAATCAACCCAGGAAAAGTGTTTACAGCAACTTATCAACTCGACGAGATACAAGCAGCATACCAAGACATGGATGAACGTAAAACGATCAAATCACTCTTGCGTGTCTCTCAAGGATAATCGTAGGCTAAGATGAATATCAAAGAAGCAGCGGCAAAATGTGGGGTTTCAGCAAATACCATTCGCTATTATGAAAAAGTAGGCTTACTGACCACGATTGATCGGACGCCCTCTGGTATTAGAACCTTTGGCGAGAGAACGCTAAGTAGGATTTCCTTTGTCAGGTCAATGAGACAGGCAGGGATGCCGATAGCAACCCTTAAAACCTATATGGACTTGATTGATGATGAAGCAAACCATCATGATGCCCAATTAGCCTTGCTCAAGGAGCAACGTGCCATTATGGCTGATAAAAAGGCAGATATTCAGTATGCGATTGATTACCTGACCTACAAAATTGATCATTATGATGCTCATATTTCTCAAGTTGAGCAAAAATTGCAAGCACTTGAAAAAGGTCAAAGTAGTGATGAACTAGCTGAATCAAGTCATAAGTGTCTCTAACTAGGTATGACATAGAAAAACGATGGTAGAACCTAAGTTCACCATCGTTTTTTCTATAGCATTAGCCTCATGAGTATAGAACATAGCTGTAAAATGGAGAGAGGATGCCAGTCCTAAAAAACAGATATAAGCAAAATTTCACAAGTTAATCATTTAATGAAGTCTTTGTTTATAACCACTGATTTTTCGCTCAACAAAAGACATCGTCTGCTCTAAAGTTTCCTTAGCCTGTTTAAGGCTAGTCAAATGCTTATCTAAAATGTCAATTCTATTAGCTAACGAAACATCCCCCTGCTCTTGTAACGCCGCATACCCTTTTATTTCATTGATAGACATCCCTGTTTGTTTCATTTTTAATAGTAACTCAACCCAACAGACATCAGATTCAGTATAATCCCTATAATTGTGTTGATTTCTTTTAGGGGCTAAGAGGTTCTCATTTTCATAATATCTTAACGTATCAATTGATAAACCTGTCTTCTCAGAAAATTCTTTTATAAACATGCTAATTTTTCCTTGCTATAGAGTATACTCTATAGTATACACTAATATTAGAATAGAGGAGGAAGATATGACGAATGATTTAAAAGCCCCTTTTTTGTATTGTACTGCGATTGTACAATCTACCAAAAAGATAGGGTATAATGATTTAATTGAGAAATTATCAGCATTGCAAGCAGTGACAAGTATTGAGGCGGGGTGTATCTTATTTAAAATCGTTCCCCTTGATAGAGATGAGGAGCGGTTTGCGCTTTGGGAGATATGGGAAAATAAAGAGGCATTTTATGCACACCATCAAAAAGACTATACTAAAGCTTTCTTTAGTGAGCAGCTAGATACAATCGAGCTATTCGAAAGTTCAGAAAAGGTATCCCTATAGCATGGATGAATCAAACAAGATCTACGTTAGGATTCACTTGTTAATCACTAACTTACTTACGACTGGCAGTTTAAGTTTATTATTGAATTATTTAACAAATGGGAAATTAATTTGGGACGCATGGCTGATAATATGGGCGATCGTATTTGTTTTAGTCATGATATTGTCTCAAATTATACCAAAGGGTGTTCACTTGATGCTAAAAGTCATCTTGTCCAGTTGTCATAAATCAGGTGAAAATTGACCCGATATCCTTATAATTAATGATAGTACCTAAGTTTAGCATCGTTTTGTTGTGCTATATCTCAATGCTACCAGCCTTTATGCTATAATACGATTAAGAAATGAGGTAGCTTATGAAATGGGATTCGACGTTATACGATGGTAAACATGATTTTGTATCTGAATATGGCAAGGGATTACTCAGCTATATCCCAGATGCTAGTGATCAAAAAATATTGGATTTAGGGTGTGGGACTGGTACCTTAACCTCTGAGATTTCAGATAAGTACCCTGACGTTTTGGGAGTAGATGGCTCTCCAGACATGATTCAAAAAGCAAAAGAAACTTATCCAACTGTCTCTTTTGAGGTAGTGGATGCGCTGAACATGAGCTTTGATAAGGAATGGGATATTGTCTTTTCAAATGCTGTATTTCATTGGATTCCTGATCATGATAAGTTGTTAAAAAATATTAAGCAATCACTCAAAGCGTCGGGCAAACTGATTTGTGAGTTTGGTGGTTATGGCAATATTGGAACGATAGAGCAAGCCTTTAAAACCTTGCTAGCAGCCAAAGGCTACACCTACAAATCAAGATTTAATTTTCCTACTGTCGACGCATTTGGCACACTACTCGAAAAAAACGGGTTTATAATCGATGACCTTTATATCTATGATCGACCTACGGTGCTTAAAGATGGTGAAAAAGGACTAGCAAATTGGGCGAGTCAGTTTTTTGCCACTGACTTGGTAGACTTTAGTCAAGCCGATAAAGATAGCCTATTAGCTGAACTAGAAAATGCAGTACGAGCTGAGCTTTGGGATGGGACTAACTGGGTTGCAGACTATAAGAGACTACGCGCGATTGCACATATTTAGGCTGAATAGGATCGCACAGTTCAACATCACAAAACGCCCCATAGTCTGACTGCATATGTCAGCTGATGGGGCGTTTTTTTGTTTCACTTGATAGACTTGGTTGTTAGTGTTTAAAGTGAATCTAGAAGAGATGTACCGTAAGAATTATCTATTGCACATAACCACTTGCCGTCGACTTTTCGAAAAATGTAGGTTGCACGTCTCTCCATAGCATAGTCTGATTTATCCGTAGCAGTCTGACTAGCTTCTAAAAAGGTCTGTGCCAATACTAAGACGGTATCGCCAGTTACAAGATAAAGCATCTGACCTTCAAGCGGCTTGATAGAGTTATCAAAATATGCAGCTATTTTGATGAATGCAGACTTGATTTGTTCCCTGCCTCTAGCAATCATCTCTGGTTTAATGACCAAAATCGCATCTTCCGTATAAAAGTTAATTAGGTCATCAAATTTTTCGGCGTGAATGAGCTGATCACAGGTGTCTATGATTTCTTTGATATCATGTTCAATTTGTTTGATAGGTTGCATATTTTAATCCTCCAGTATGTAAGATTATAGCACAGTATAGGTCATATCATAGAAAATAAGATAGCTACAAGCATCTTGAGTTAATGTCATGATAAATGTTATACTACTGGTATAACAGGTATGTCTATTAGGGAAATATGATCATTAGAAAGCTTGGTGGTAAGTGATGGATAAGGCATTTTTTAAACAGTTAGATCAACAACATTTGTCTGCTGACAATCGGCGTCATATCAATACGATCTTAGACTTATTAGATAACAGATATAGCGAGATTACGGCTTCTGGTAACTTAAGTCACTATCAAGATTATGCCAAGCTAGTAACATTAGATGTATCTCCTAAAGTCTATGAAATTTTATCATATGATATCAAAGTCTTGAGTGATAGTAGTGTATTATCTTTCTACAAGCTAAAAGAAAAAAATAGTAATACCTTATCATTAAGAAGCAATATTTGGCTTAAATCAGATGATAACTGGCAGCTGATTTTTCATCAGGGTACCCCAGTCATATCAGATGAAGATTAAAGTCAATTGCTTACAACTTATACCCTATCTATTTTCTAGGTAGGTTCCCATGTAGCGGGTTACAAATAATAGCAGCTAAACATGATATAATTAACCTAATGAGGCAGTATATGTTGTATAAAAAGTTGTGGAGGATGATCAACGATGAAGCACCTATATTTGATGAGACATGGGCAAACGAGACTAAATGCTGCAGGACTAAATCAAGGCGCTTGGGATGCACCATTGACCCCATTAGGCATCTCACAAGCAAGATTAGCAGGTCAATGGTTTAATGAGCAGGGCATTAGTTTTGATGCGGCAGTCTCATCTACTAAAGAACGTGCATCAGATACACTAGAGATTGTGGCTGGTTTAAAAGATGGTGATTACGCCAGAGATAGACGGCTTTCTGAATGGGATTTTGGGTTATTTGAGGGACAAAATGCAACCCTAAATCCACCACCCTTGCAACCAGATGAAGGGACGATCAGCTTTGGCAAAGCCTATGTTGGGTATGGCGGGGAATCAGATACGGCAGTCAGTGATCGGATGGACAAAGCAATGACTGACATCGTGTCATCATCAGCGCAAACGAGTCTAGTTGTTTCCCACGGTGGTAGTATATACCTATGGCTACAACGCCATTTTGAACAAGAAGCAGTCCGACGCTTACTCCCCTTTGGCAATTGCGCCATATTTGAATTGACCTATGAAGATGGCAGGTTTGAGCTTGTGCAAATGATTGACCCAACTACTAAGAGAAGTTAATGCTTTACACGGATCACTTAAGCAGGCATAGAGAGTATCACTTTTTACTTATATAGTAATAAAAAATCGTCTAAAAAGGATGAACGAGATGACGCTGACAAAAGAAGCAGTATTAAACGAAATTTATAATCTTATTTTAAATCCAGGGACACGTGATTGGGAGCGGTCTGTCTTGATTATCGCTAAGGATGAATTAGCAGTGACAAGTAAGATCAAAGCACCACTAAAAAAACTTGAACTGGCCTTACGGCCATTAGCACTTAGAAGCAATTTAACGCCAGACCTTGCGGATTTTTATTTGAAGATAACGGATCAACCAATCATTAAAACAACCATTGATCTGGCAAAGCATACACATGAAGATTTACCTTATGAGGCGCGTGCTATATTTGCTGGTGGCTGTTTTTGGTGCATGGTGGAACCTTTTGAAACAAAACCGGGTATTATCTCAGTTTTGTCAGGCTATACTGGTGGGCATGTCGATCATCCAACCTACGACCAAGTTCTAGGCGGTTATACGGGCCATGTTGAAGCAGTAGAAATCATATTTGATACAGGGTTAATTACGTATGACGCCTTGCTCGATCTATTTTGGCTGATAACAGATCCTACGGATGCCTTTGGGCAATTTCAAGATAGGGGAGAGCAATATAAATCCGTTATTTTTGCTGCAGACGCAAGCCAAAAAGCGCTTGCTGAGCAGTCAAAACAAGATTTAATCAGCTCTGTCAGGTATGCGCAACCCATCGTAACAGAGATTAGAGATGCAACGACATTTTGGCCAGCAGAAGACTATCATCAGCAGTTTTATCAAAAACAAAAGAAAAGATATGGCAAGATAAAAAAATCTCGGCAACAATTAATTTGGTATTTACATCAAAAAAGGCAGCTTCAGAAATTTTTTAATCGATTTAGGAAAACTAGTTGATCCGCTATACTAGGGCTAAAAATAAGCAACGGGCTTATTTTGACAATGTAAAAACCTACCAAACTAGATTGGCAGGCTCATAAGATTGATTAGTCTGGAAAGTCTTTAGAGAATGATTCGAGTGCTTCATGATAAGCAGTCAAATAAAGAGGGTAGATGTCTAACTCAGTTGCTTCATTTTCTGACTTAACTTGAGCAACCAGTGTTTTATTGATTTCAGCTTGTGCGATGAGTAAAGCAAGATCATGGGCACGTTGTTCATTTGATAAAATATTTTCAGTATTAAACATAATAAGACCTCTTTCTAATTCAATTATACCAAAATTTAAAAGCAGGTTGAAAAATATTAGCTTTAAAATTTTTCAGCAGAGAGATGATTATTGAAATTATTGTGTATAAGGCGTTTTTATGATGAAATAATAAAGGATAAAGTATGACAAGCGTTAAGATTTAGGATAAGACAACAACAAACAGAGCAAAAAATGGCAAACAGTCTCGACGCATAAAACAGTTGAAGTTGCACCATTTATAAAAAAGATACTAGATAAATTTAAGAAAAAATAAACTGTATGACGGGGATTAAGACATGATATAATATGACATATGGAAATAGATAAATCAGATATTACGCCACCTAACTTTGCAAGGTCAATCAAAACAACAGCCTTGGTCATATTATCTTTTATGGCTGTAAGAGTAATTCGAAAAATTTTCTGGGGGAAATCGGATTTTTTGGCATTGAAAGATCAGTTATTTAAGTCGGATCATAAAATTTGGATGATCGCTACGATTATCCAAACTTTTTTGGTTATTTGGGTGGTGTCAAGTTTTGTTTTGGGCAGTCTTTATCATCTGATTCTGAAAGTGAAATTTAATCAATCATCACGTAAATAACTGTCAATCACTGGATGAGTGATTTTTTTACTCGGAAACAAAATCTATTTGATCGGCATTTGTCATAACCATCATTAAGCTAGAACTGATATAAATAAGAGATTTGTTGAGAGCAGAACCGTTTCATTTAGATGCCTCATAAGTTATGCTTCATATTATTGTAGAGGAGAAAAATGGAAAATAAGATATTTTTAATTCACGGTTATACTGCTAAACCAAGTGATAACTGGTTTCCATGGTTAAAAAATGAAATTAAAAAAGATAATCTAGCCATTTCATTACTAGATATGCCAAATTCTCAAAATCCAGATCCTCTTGTATGGGATGCTTATTGTGATTCGCATATCAGTCAAACCGATGGTATTACGATCATTGGCCATAGTCTTGGTTGTATTCAAGCACTGCGGTTTATAGAAAGACATGATATTAAACAGGTTAATTTGATATTGGTTTCTGGATTTGATGAAAAAACACATACCTTACCACAATTAGCAGCGTTTACAGATCAATCAATCGATTACGCAGCTGTTTTACCCAAAATAAATCAAGCAGTTGTTATTTCAGCTTTAGATGATGACATTATCCCTTACGTTTATTCTGAGACATTAGCTCGACATCTGAAATGTAAACTGATAGTCGTGCCTGAAGGTAAACACTTTATCGACAGAGATGGTATACTTGACTTACCAGTCGTCTATGATGAGTTACTAGCTTTTGTCAAAAACAGTGATTGACCAAGCAGTACTTATCAAACCATAGTAGATCGTGTTAAGCGACAATAAAAAAGAAAAGAGTAAATGATAGATGAAACAGCATATCGATAGTGAGCTAGTCATATATGAAGTTAAGGCGGATATAGAGCAATTTGGTGGGGACTTTACTGTCTACGCTGTATATGAAAGCGAAGCAGTATCAGGTCAACCATTTGAGTATATCAGTGGTTATGTAGATGCTGAGAGACCAACCGAGGATGAAGCCGATACCAAAAAAGAATTTAAGGAACTCATCAAAGACTATGAGTATAATCTAGCAAGTCTAGCAGATACCAAGCATGAACTGATGACATTGGATCAGTTGTTGGAGAAGTTGCTGGAACAAGATGTTGCTGATTAAAGTGACGATCGTATTTATGCCTCAGGTCAGATTGGATTTTTGAGACTACCCAACTACTGAAACAATCAATAATAGCTTATCACCCTACAGACAATAAGTCAGTAGGGTGTTTTGATTAGCTAATTTGCAAATAAGTTATATAGTATATAAACGATGTACAGGATGATAAAAAATAAGCCTTCTTTTTTTGTTAGGACATGTTTTTTTGAGTTGTATATACAGTAAAGTAGATAAAGAAAAATGGTTATTGCAATTGGAAAATGAAAAAGCAGAAATGACTTGGGCACGATAATTGGCGTTTTAGAAAAGGCAACAGCAGTACTTAGCACAAATAGCAGATTCATTAGGCTAGCGCCTATTAAATTACCAAATGCCAGTCCGCCATATCCTTTTTTAGCAGAGGAGATAACAGTAGATAGCTCAGGTAAACTGGTACCGAGTGCAACGATTGTAGCTGAAATGATGGCTTCAGAAATACCGATTCTACTTGCTGAAACTTGGACTGTTGCCACTAAAAAGCTTGAACTTAATGCGACGATTAATCCGGAAATAATGACTTTTAGGATTAATAGCGTTAGTTTAGCCACTGGCATTTTTTCTTTGTTAGCATTTGGATGCGCAATCACCTCATCAGTTTGACTTGTTTTGAAGGATTGGAACAGGTATATCGGTAGGGCAATTAATAGGATATACCCTAGAAATCTAGGTACCGATGCATGATTCAATAGGGATATGAGATAAATACTGACGATTCCCAAAAATGTAACCCCTACATTAAAAGTAGATTTTTTTGAGACGGGTATACTGCCATATAAGATCCCCAGTCCTAGAATGAAACTGGTATTGGTAATGATAGAGCCTAAGACATTACCTAATGCTAAATCAGTTGCGCCACTTGCTAAAGCACTTATAGTTGTTGCAAATTCTGGTAAGCTAGTCCCTAATGATACGATGGTCGCGCCAATAATGACGTCCGAGATACCAAAAGATTTTGAGATAACGATAGCAGCATCTGTCAAGTAGTCAGTTGCCTTGGAAAGCGTGACTAGTGCCAACACAAAAACAAAAATGATGATAATAATGGGTGCGTGGATAAAAAGTTGTGTCATAAGTAGGAATACCTTTCATAAAAAAAGGGCATGACTTCAAGTATTCTTCCTGCCCTAAGAAGAATAAACCTTGAAGCCACAGCCCAACCTTTGTTTATATCAATTTAATCCATGATAACATGATTTTTAAAAGATGTCAAAGTGTCA
>artificially_reared_1__coassemble_129_pt1 | contig 9172 bp, 9 predicted proteins | sample artificially_reared_1__metabat2_low_PE_008 | metagenome-assembled genome bin artificially_reared_1
TTAGACTTGCTTTTTTTGTTAGTATTTTTAGCTGTATCAGGAGACAAATAAAAACAGCCAAAGCTTGGCTGTTTAGTGGTTCTGTATAATCTACGGTGGAGGGAATAATTCCTTCATCGTTTTTTTTGCAACAAAAAAGTCATGAAATCGACTAAAATGAAGTTACCACACCACACATTTAGGAGATTACATGACCCACTCTGATTCTATCACACTTTTGCTCGACTTAAAAGCCTCAGACTTAACCTTCCCTCTAGATAATTTTGTTAAAGAAGGGTTTTCTAAGCTAACAGGACCAAATAAAGCGCTCATCTTCAAAGCAACTTACCAGCCTAAACAAACGATTTGTCCTGCTTGTGGTGTGATTGCCAGCACAAGACCTGTTCGTGCTTATAACGTTTCAGAAGTCCTACTCACACCATCTGGTCATCGACCTCGCGTCTTATCATTGACCAAGGCTAAATATGACTGCACTGATTGCGGGACCTATTTTACGCCAATCCCCTATTTTATTGAGGTAGGTGCGACGATTTCATCAGTGGTTAAAGCAGCTATCTTTCTTGACTTACGGGTCAAGATGAGCATGAAAGACGTCGCCAGACGTTACTTTGTCTCGCCTGCTTTTTGTTGGAAAATACTGGATCAAATCCCCCTTAAACAACCTTTTCGAAGACTACCTGAGGTCTTGTGTTTTGATGAGTTCAAGGCCACACAAAATAGTGATAATGGGTTGGCTTTTGTCTATTCAGATGGCATGACACATGAGCTGTTAGATATCCTGGAGAGCAGAAAACAAAAAGATCTCATGGCTTATTTTTTTAAGTTCCCAAGATCAGAAAGACTAAAGGTAAAGACGATCGTCATGGATATGAACGCCAGTTACCCTGCCTTGTTACCTGTCCTTTTTCCTAATGCACAACTTGTCATAGATGGCTTCCACGTGGTACAACAGCTATCTAGAGCCTTTAATCAGTTGCGAATTAAGGAGATGAATCGACTAAAAAAACTACCTGGAGACAACGGGAAAGTCTATAGAAAACTAAAGAAATACTGGCGAAATTTACTTAAGTATACTGGAAAAGTCGATTATCAAAAACGTAAGCAGTTCCCTTTATTCCACGGTGAATGGCGGACTGAGGGTGAAGTCATTGACTATTTATTGAGCCAAAGTAAACACCTTGAAACAGCTTATGAAGTCCTTCAGAATGCCTTGGATGCCTTTCGTGCCAAGCAACCCACTGCTTTTTTTGATGCCATTGAATCCTTACCAAACACCTTACCTGAAGGGTTTAAGAAAAGCTGTCGCTATCTGTTACGGCATAAGACTGCCATTTCTTGTGGCCTATTATCACCATACTCTAACGGGCCACTTGAGGGTAAGAACAATCTGTGCAAGGTCATCAAGCGAATTGCTTTTGGCTTTTCTAGATTTACCCATCTTAGAAAGAGAATTTTACTGCAACAGTTACTCACCAAACGCAACTAAAAAAAGCTATCCGAAGATAACTTTTTCCAACTCAAGTTAACTCATTTTAGTGTTTTCCCACCGCAGAGTTGACAGAGCCTGTTTAGTTTACTTTTTTAAAGACACCACGGTCAACAAGCGCATTCATTTGGAAATAGAATTTGTCTTGAATCATCTTATTCTCGGGTGATTTAAAGATATTGATATGTCTGAGTCCAGCCTTATCTGTAATCGATAGTTTAAAACCAGTCAGATCGGAATTGACGATGATTTTCAACAAAGGGCCGTCTCCAGAGTTTGGGACTTGTTCAAGTATACGAGATAATTCGAAATTACCGATTTTGTTTTTGATAAATGTTGTATCCATTAATGTATACTTTTTGATTGAGTCAGAAAGCTGATACGTATCCTTGCAATCATCAAGATGTTTTTCGGTTATAAATGCCATATTAAGTCACTGCACAGCTAGACTGATCATCGGTGCAGTAGCTCCTTTCTTATAGAAGGTTAGTTACGAGATAAAATAGAGGTTAAGATATTAACGAACTCAGTTAGTTCAGCTAGTGTATTCAACTCTGAAAATGACACTCTGACAGATTCTTTAAGCTTAGCAGAATCAGACCCATAAATGGCTGTGAGAACATGAGATGGTGCGATATCGCCTGCAGTACAAGCAGATCCTGTTGAAATAGCAACGCCTTGCAAATCAAGTTTCATCAGTAATAAGTCCTGGTTCATCCCAGGGAATCCTAGATTAATGATGTGTGGCATGTTTAGCTCACCAAACTGATTGAGGTAAAAATTAAATCCATCAAGTTTTGATAAAAAGTATGTATTTAACTCGGCTACTTTTGCATCATTTTCGGCCATCCGTTGATGGGCAATCGACAAGGCTTTAGCCATGCCAACAATACCTACTATATTCTCAGTGCCAGCACGTCTTTTTTCTTCCTGTTCGCCACCATGTATCAGTGGATCAATGACTAGGTTATTCTGGTAAAGAAAGCCGACACCCTTGGGGCCGTGGAATTTATGGGCAGCAGCAGTCAAAAGGTCAATCCCTAACTCGCTTGGATGAATCGGGAGTTTACCAATAACTTGAACAGCATCTACATGATAGACTGCTTGGTGAGCTCGAACACCTTTAGCGATATCTGCTATCGGTAATATTTGACCAGTTTCATTATTTGCATACATGGTGGAGACCAGAATCGTATCATCTCTAAGCTCAGCCAGTATCGAGTCTGCAGTCAGGATGCCAGCTGCGTTTGGTTTGACGATCGTGATGTCAAAGCCATGCTTATCTTTCAGGTATACAAAGGCATGCAGGACAGAATGATGTTCTATTGCTGTGGTAATGAGGTGCTTTCCCTTGTGTTGATTGGCCAAAGCATAGCCGATGATTGCTTGGTTATTCGCTTCTGATCCACCAGATGTGAAAATTAATTGGCGACTAGGTATAGCGAGTATAGCTGCGATGTCATCGCGCGATTGCCGGATTATTTTTGCTGCTGCTCTGCCTGCACGATGAATACTAGAGGGATTTCCAAAGGTGTCAGTTGCGACATCAAACATCTCTTTCACAACTTCAGGTAGCAGTGGCGTTGTTGCAGCATTATCTAAATATATAATTGGTGCCCCTCCTTTTTGGAAATATTAAGCAACATATAGCTGATTAGAAGATTAGTCTGCTGATTTATTGTATTGGAAGAGTGGACTAACTGGTTTGTTTTCATGGATACGAATGATCGCGTGTGCAAGCAAAGGTGCTGCACTCAAGTACTTAATCATCTCTGGTTTAGGTGTTTCAGTTTTCACTGAATCTGTCACAAGGACCTCAGAAATGCCAGATGCGTTCAAACGGTTAGCAGCACCCGGTGTAAAGAGGCCATGTGAAGCAACTGCAAATATTTCTTTAGCACCAGCATTTTTAGCGATAACTGATGCATTTGAAAAGGTTTTGCCAGTATTTAAAATGTCGTCTATCAAAATGACAGTTTTGTTTTTAACATCACCAATAATATAGCCATTTTCACGATTTTGGTCATCATTGGCGTAGTCTACGATAGCAAGCGGGCTTTCAAGATATTCAGCAAGTGAACGGGCACGCTTAATGCCCGAATTTTTCGGTGCAACGACGACAACGTCATCGCCAACTAATCCTTTTTCTTGGTAGTATTCAGCAAATAATGGCACAGTGAAGAGATTATCTGCTGGGATATCAAAGAATCCTTGGACTTGTACTGCGTGTAAGTCTAAGGTCAAGATACGATCAGCTCCAGCTTTTGTCAGCATATTAGCCACTAATTTAGCAGTAATCGGTTCGCGTGGTGAAGCTGTTCTATCCTGACGTGCATAGCCATAGTAGGGCATCACGACATTGACAGAGTTAGCACTTGCGCGCTTACAAGCATCTATCATAATCAATAGTTCCCATAAGTAAGTATTGACGGGATAAGAAGTTGATTGGATGATAAAAATGTCAAAACCACGGACACTTTCTTCTATGTTAATTTGAATTTCCCCATCAGAGAATTGTTTTGAAGAAATTTTACCAAGTGGGATACCAGAAGTAGTTGAAATCTTTTGTGCTAATTCTAAATTTGAGTTCAGTGAGAAGAGTTTGATCGCCTTGTCTTTGTCAGTCATTTTTGTCCATTTCTACAAATAAATTTACTGATTCCATTTTACCAAAAAAAACAGTAAATTAGTAGTCCCATCTATACGCTTTGTCATTTTATAAAGGGAATTTAGGGCTAGCTAGTAGTCAGATGCCTAATCAGCAGTTAGGTTAGGTTACCATTTTTTATAGGTGGTATAGGGCCTCCGTAGGTTTCAGTCATTGCTTGACTTTAAAATATAGACGTGATAAGATAAATCATGTAAACGATTGCAGAAATATACTCTGTTATCGGTGGATTGTAATTTAAAAAGGGGTCTTATTTTATGAAAAAATCAAAACTTATCTCATTGCTTGCAGTATCGGCACTTTCTGTGACGTTTTTAACTGCATGTGGTGGATCAACTGAAAAAAAAGCAGATGACAAAACAACTGAGAAAACTGCAGAAGCTTTCACTGGTGCTACCCGTGGAACTGACAAATTTGACACATTATCAAAAGCATTTGCTGCAAATGGTGCTTGGTTAAACGGTGTGACTAAGGATATTGATGCATCAGGTAAAACATTAACAGTAGACGGTTTATTTGCTGGTGACGGTCAGGTTAAACGTGAGCTTGCACTATATAAATCAGGTGCTGATAATAAACCAGTTGAAACGTATACGTTGACTGTTGGTAAAGTCGTTGTCAAATCACCTGGTTTCATCATTGCTCAAGGGACAGTTAAAGGTGATGTTTATGTCAATGCGACAGGCTTTAACATGAAGGGGACTGGTAAAATTGACGGCAACTTGATTTTTGCTTCTGATGCCCTTAAAACAGCCTATGAAGCGCATCCAGCTGACCATAAAGGAACCGTTACTGGATCTGTTAAGGTTGAAGCAGCGACTGTTGTAGGTGTTAAACCAGGTCAGATTTCTGTGGCTGCTAAGGGTGGCGCAATTTCTTATGTTAAAGTGAGTGATGTCAAAGCTGGTGCAACAAAAGGTACAGAGAAATTTACAGAGTTATCAGATACACTAGGTAAATCCGGTGCTTGGTTAGCTGCAGCAAAAACAGATATTGATGCGTCTGGTAAAACACTTACTATTGATGGCATGTTCATCGGATCTAAAGGTGAGATTGCTAGAAAAGTAGCACTATACACACAAAATGATAAACACCAAGTGACAAAAACATTTACGTTGACACTTGATAAATTGGTTGTGAATTCGCCTTATACTGTGATTGCCAATGGTATCATTAAAGGGGATGTTTACGTATCAAAATCAGCGGCTGGTTTTGCTGCTCAAAACGCCAAAGATACATCTGATATGCAAGTCACTGCAAAAATTGATGGTAATCTTTACTTTGCAACACAAGAACAGCTTGATGCTTACAACAAACTTGCTGCAACTGCCAAGTATGATGTGACTGGTCAAACTGCTGTTAAAGCAGCGAATTAATCGACGCTAAATCGTCTCGCAAAAAAAACACTGTGAAGGTGTTTTTTTAGTTGCGGTCATAAGCAGTAGGTGCGCCAACTGGTTTAAGTGTTAGGTTAATCAGCAGTTGCGACAAGCCTAGATAGGCTGTTCGGACGAGTCTTGCTTAAAATCGCCTTGCGTCTAGTTAAATCAAGCCTTTTTATGGTAAAATAGGATAATAATAAGTAGTGCTCTGTAGCTTTTTGGCGCAAAGTATGAATGAGTCAAGACGAATTGATTATAAAAATAAAAGTGAGAAAAAAATGACTGACTACACCTTTTCCCCAGAACTAGATGAGCGATTACGGGGCTTTATCTCGAAACCAGGTAATTTCATTGCTGATATTGGCTTTGTCCATGCTTTATTTGCCTATCCACTCGTAGCAGTTAGGGAACAGTTTATCGTCCCAATCGAAGATAAATCAGTTATCCCAGTATTTACAACATCTCAAGCAGTAGCAACTTTTCAAGAACAGGTGACACAAGCGCTGACTTATGTCAATAAATCCTTTGTATCAGTTGTCGAAGACTTGATGACCCAAGAATTTGATGCGATTGCCTTTAATCTACAACCTGCTGGTCAAGATGCAAGTAATGCAACCATGTTACCTAGAGAGCATTTGATTACCTTCATCAATCGCTATACTGATGTCCTTAATAAATTATCTGATAATCCATCACTGTCGGTCTCTGAGCAGCATTTTCTCATGCCAGCCTTTACGAGACAAACAGCAGATGGGAGTGTATCTAGGATATTTGCGACCCTATCTAACGCAGATGGGGAGTCTTTTGTGCCTGTTTTTAGCAGTATTTTGAGTTTTTCAAAATGGTACAATCATCCAGACTTTGGCATTCCCTTTCAAGAAAGTAAAGGGATTGTCTTGACCTGGTGTCTAAGCGAATTAAAAGCACCACGCACGGGTGTAAATGAGTTAGAAGATGTACTAGGTGTTGCTGTAGACCCATTTGATGCATCAGACTATGCCCAATCAATTATCTTGTGGCAAGATCTTGAATCATCTGGAACGTCTAGTTAATATTAAATAATCAGCACGGTTGTGTACCGCCTTTTCGAGAATAGGCGATGGGAGGTAGAGAGAAAAATGGGCTTTTGGAAAGAGGCGTTTGCAGTTGTTAAAGAAAATGATCCAGCAGCACGCTATAATGTTGAGATATTTCTGACTTCTCCTGGTATAAAGGCACTTGCTGCGCATAAACTGTCACATTTTTTTTGGTGCCATCACTTTAAGTTAATCGGTCGGATGCATGCGCAATTATGGCGGTTCTTTACACAAATTGAAATTCATCCAGGTGCCATCATTGAAAATGGTGTGTTTATTGATCATGGCTCAGGACTTGTGATTGGTGAAACCGCGGTCGTAGAGTCTGGGGCTAAACTTTACCATGGTGTAACATTAGGTGGGACAGGAAAAGATACAGGTAAGCGTCATCCAACTGTGAGACGGGGTGCCTTAATTTCTGCCCATGCCCAGCTGCTCGGACCGATAGAGATTGGTGAGCATGCTAAAATTGGTGCAAGTGCTGTTGTGACAAAGGATGTCCCTGAAGCAGTGACTGTCGTCGGTATACCGGCTAAAATCGTCAGAGTACATGGAGAGGTTACACCCGAACGTGAGCTGACTAAATTAGAGCGGGCACGACATGTTAGCTTCTATGATCACATGGGTGGTATATAGCTAGTGAAGGTAGTAGCTACCATCTAGTGAATCGTTTTAAAGGTTTAGGAGAAGTAAGTGATTAAATTATATAATACAATGACACGACAAAAAGAAACATTTGTCCCCTTAAACAGCGGTCAGGTTACCATGTATGTTTGTGGACCGACGGTTTATAATTATATCCATATTGGCAACGCAAGATCTGTCGTTGCCTTTGATATGATTCGGAAATATTTTGAGTATCGTGGGTTTGATGTCACGTTTATCTCTAATTTTACAGATGTTGATGATAAAATTATCAAGGCCGCTAAAGCAGCTAGCCTATCGATTGAAACGCTAGTCGAAACGTATATAAAAGCCTATCAGGAAGATACGACAGCACTGGGTGTTAAAGCAGCAACACAACATCCACGTGTACTTGACTTTATGCCTGAAATTATTGCCTTTATCGAGGTACTGATTCAAAAAGACTTTGCTTATGTGGCAAATGGAGATGTTTTTTTTCGTGTTAAGCAGTCTCAAGGCTATGGTCGTCTAGCCAATAAAAACATAGATGAACTTGAAGCAGGCGCATCTGGTCGAACAGGGACGCTCGAGTTAGCTAAGGAGGACCCGCTTGATTTTGCCTTATGGAAGTCAAGTAAACCTGAGGAGCCATCTTGGGAAAGTCCGTGGAGTAGCGGTCGACCAGGCTGGCACATCGAGTGTTCAGTTATGGCGACGAGTATCTTAGGGGATACGATCGATATTCACGGTGGGGGAGCTGATTTAGAGTTTCCACATCATACAAATGAAATCGCACAGTCAGAAGGAAAAACGGGTCAGACATTTGCAAATTATTGGTTGCATAATGGCTTTGTGACTGCAGCAGATGGTGAAAAAATGTCCAAGTCTCTTGGTAATTTTGAGACTGTGCATGACATGTTAGACGTGATTGATGCACAAATCTTACGGTTTTTCTTAGTCAGCCAGCATTATAGAAAACCTTTGGCTTTTTCTGACGATTCAGTTAGAGATGCTGAAAATAATTTTAAGAAAATAAAGCATGCTTATGAGAAGCTAAATTTTGAGATTAAGCAAAATCCAGTCGAAGCACAGTTACCAGATCAAGAAATAAGTGGCTTTCGTCAAGATTTCATCAAGGAAATGGATGATGACTTCAATATTTCAAATGGTCTGACAGTTTTTTATGAGTTGATTAAGTATATCAATACAGGTAATTTCTCACTTGAGGCTCTAGACTTATTTGATGAGATTTTGATGATTATGGGCATTTCATTTGACGATGGCTTATTAGATGCTGAAATAGATGGGCTCATTCAAAAAAGACAACTTGCCAGAGAGAATCGGGATTACAAGTTGTCAGATGATATCCGAGATACGCTAAAGGCAAAAGGGATTTCCTTGTTAGATACACCAGATGGTGTGAGGTGGACACGTGACTGAATTTCGAGCTGATTTATTAAATGGGATTGCTTTAGCATATGCTGGTGACGCAGTTTATGAAGTGTTTGTTCGCGATCACTTGTTAGCTAACGGCATCACAAAACCGGGAGAATTACAAAGAAATGCAGTCAGGTTTGTCAGTGCAAAAGCACAAGCCTACTTGATTGCTGAGATGGAAAAAGATGCATTTTTAACAGAAGAAGAGTTGCTTTATTTCAAGCGTGGTCGTAATGCACATAGTAAAACAACAGCAAAAAACACAGATGTGATTACCTATCGCATCTCCACTGGCTTTGAAGCAGTGTTTGGCTTTAACCATTTAACTGGTGAAAATGACCGTGTAGCAGAACTTGCGACTTACTGTATTAAAAAAATCTCTGAGCAAATTTTATGAAATTTTCCAACATTTCTTGTAGAATAGGTACTATATTAACCAAATATACAAGGGGTTGGGCGATGTACAGAGTAGTTGAAATGCGCGGAGATAATGAGCCGT
>artificially_reared_1__coassemble_187_pt1 | contig 7941 bp, 8 predicted proteins | sample artificially_reared_1__metabat2_low_PE_008 | metagenome-assembled genome bin artificially_reared_1
TACTATTTATCAAGTTAGTCCAAAAACTAAAAAGCCATTTAAGACTTTCTTCTAGTATATGTGACGAGTCTTTATACTTTCTTGTCATCTTTCAAAATACGATAAGCGAGTACCCCATAAAAAATAGCAAAGCAAACACCGACTATCTTAGCAGGGAAGGAGGGGATATAGATGAGAAGCTGTTGATACTTGCAAAATATAACCAGAAGAAAAGCGACAAAAAAACGCATCACTGCGCTTTTCAAATTGGTTTATTCGTCATCCATGCTCAAGACACTAAGGAAAGCTTCTTGTGGCACTTCAACATTACCGATGGCTTTCATACGTTTCTTCCCTTTTTTCTGTTTCTCAAGGAGTTTACGTTTCCGTGAAATATCACCACCATAACATTTGGCCAGGACATTTTTACGGAGGGCTTTGATATCAGATCGAGCCACGATTTTTTGGCCGATAGCAGCTTGAATCGGGACTTCAAACTGTTGGCGTGGAATGATTTTTTTCAGTTTATCAACGATGATTTTACCACGTTCATAAGAAAATTCCTTATGGACGATGAAACTCAAGGCATCGACACGTTCGGCATTAAGCATGATATCCATCTTAACGAGTGAGCTTTTGCGGTACTCTGAAATTTCATAGTCAAAACTGGCATAGCCTTTTGTGCTTGATTTGAGTTTATCAAAGAAATCAAAGACAATCTCTGATAAGGGCATTTGATAAATGACATTAACACGGTTTTCATCTAGGTAATCCATGGTCACAAAATCACCACGCTTGCGTTGGGCTAACTCCATGACAGCTCCGACATAGTCCTGTGGTACCATGATTTGCGCTTTGACAAATGGCTCCTCAATATTATCAACACGGGTTGGATCAGGGAACTCAGATGGATTGGCAACTTCTATCATCTCGCCATCAGTCGTATTGATATGATACACCACACTAGGTGCTGTCATGATCAAATCGATATTAAATTCACGTTCCAGTCGTTCTTGGATAACATCCATGTGCAGCAGACCAAGAAAGCCACAGCGGAAACCAAAGCCGAGGGCTTGTGATGTCTCAGGCTCAAACTGTAAACTGGCATCATTCAGCTGTAACTTGTCTAACGCTTCACGTAAGTCATTGTACTTATTGGATTCGATCGGATAAATACCTGCAAAGACCATCGGATTCAGCTGTTTATAGCCATCAAGTGGTGCATCAGCAGGATTATTGGCGAGGGTTATCGTATCCCCGACACGGGTATCTGCTACTGTTTTGATAGCGGCTGCGATATAGCCAACATCTCCGGTTGCTAAGAATTCACGGCCAACTGCTTTAGGTGTAAAAATACCAACTTCAGTGACGACAAATGTCTTGTCATTACTCATCAGTTGAATCGTATCACCTGGTTTGACAATCCCATCCATCACACGGACTTGCAGAATAACACCACGATAGGCATCATAGACTGAGTCAAAAATAAGGGCTTTCAAGGGATTATCGATAGACCCAGATGGTGCAGGGACTTTTTCGACGATTTGCTCAAGGATTTCATCGATACCGATACCTGCCTTAGCTGACGCTAAGACCGCTTCACTGGCATCAAGACCGATCACATCTTCGATTTCATGTCGCACACGCTCAGGATCGGCTGCTGGTAAGTCAATCTTGTTAATGACAGGTAAAATCTCTAAGTCGTTATCCAAGGCTAGATAGACGTTAGCAAGGGTCTGCGCTTCAATACCTTGTGCCGCATCAACGACTAAAATAGCGCCTTCACATGCCGCAAGAGAACGAGACACTTCATAGGTAAAATCGACGTGCCCAGGTGTGTCGATCAAGTGGAAGGTATAGGTCTCCCCATTTTTAGCAAGATAGCTAAGTTCGATCGCATTGAGCTTGATCGTAATCCCACGTTCGCGTTCCAAATCCATGGAATCCAAAAGTTGCGCCTGCATTTCACGGGCGGATACTGTCTTTGTTTGTTCTAAAATACGGTCTGCTAGTGTTGATTTACCGTGGTCAATATGGGCAATGATCGAAAAATTTCGAATATTTTCTTGCCTTTTTTTAACTGCATTTAAGTCTATAGTCATAACCTTTATTTTACCATATTTTTGTCAAATAAAAAACCTGTCTTCCGACAGCATTTTTTAGTTAAACCAAAGCGCAATTTCACGTGCTGCAGATTCTGTAGAGTCTGATCCGTGTACGATATTTTCAACTGACCCATCATCTGAGGCATGGGCAAAGTCGCCACGGATCGTCCCAGGTAAAGCATCAGATGGGTTGGTAGCCCCCATCATCTTACGCCAAGAATGAATGACATCTGAGCCTTTCAAGACACCAATAACCACTGGTCCTGATGTCATGTAGCTAACAATTTCAGGGTAAAAAGGTTTGTCCACAAGGTCAGCATAATGTCGATCCAACATCTCTCTTGATACATCACGCATTTCTAGTTTCTCAAGCGTAAAGCCACGAATTTCGACTCTAGCAATGACATGACCAATTAATGACCGACGGACACCGTCAGGTTTGATGATAAAAAATGTTTTTTCCATGATGCGACTGCTCTCCTTTATTTTTAGTGCTATGCTATTTTTTTACTTTGTTGTAGGTTCTGACATAACTTTCAAGCGATGGATAAACCAATACTCGAAGAACAAAACTAAACCGATTAATATCGCCCACCCAATCAGAACTGACGATATAATTAAAAGACTGGTTGCATTTTTTTTCATATAAATCTTTTTGGGATTGTGATGATTGACGTAGACTGTCACTTGTTCGCCGACTTTACCAAACGTTTGCGTGATATTTCCCACTGGAACCTGCTCATAAGTAACAGATTTAAATTGATACCGTACCAATTTAGTGCTAGCAGACTTGATAACCTGTCCACTTACAGCCGTCTTTGGGTCATGTCGCTCTGTCAAATAGCGCTGGCAATTCATACCACCGACAAAGAGTAAAATCAATGCAAATACTGCTAATACAATCCGGGATAGTCTTTGTAGTATTTTAGTCATCTAATCAAATATCCTATAAAAATCTTCTAGTTTCATCTGCTCTTTTTCAGTTGCGTTTAAGTCCTGCATGATTTTGCCATCTTTCATGACAATCAACCGATTACCATATTTAAGTGCATCTTCCATATGGTGGGTGATCATCAAGGCTGTCAAGCTTTGCTGTCGTACCAACCTTTCTGTCAATGCCATCAAGGCTTTAGATGTCTTTGGATCTAAGGCTGCCGTGTGCTCATCTAATAGCAAGAGTTCTGGTTGGATAATCGTTGCCATCAAAAGACTTAAGGCCTGTCTTTGACCACCTGATAGATTGCCCGTCGGTACATCTAAATGCGCCTCTAAACCATTCCCGATTTGCGCCGCTAAACTTGTAAAATCAGATTTATATTGGTTGATTTGGCGAAGCTTAAGCGTTCGCTTCTTACCTCGAAGTGAGGCGATAGCTAAATTTTCTACACCTGTCATACGTGGTGCAGTGCCCATTTTAGGGTCCTGAAAGACACGAGAGATATGCGCAGCACGCTTTTCTGGAGATTGTTTGGTTACATCAACACCATTTATCCAGATCGTCCCTGATGTTAAAGATAATGTCCCTGAAATGGCATTAAATAAAGTTGACTTGCCTGCCCCATTACCACCTAAAATCGTGATAAAATCAGTCGCATGAATCTGCAAGGAAACATCATCTAAGATGACTTTACTTTCCTCACCATTCTCAATGACCTTGGTCGCATGTTTTAATTCGATGATTGGGGTTAAATTAGTTGGCATTTAAGTTTACCCCCTTAAAGACTTTCGCTTTTAACGTTGGTATCATTAAGCAGCCAGCTAATATGATGGCACTAAATAATTTGAGATAGTTTGTATTAAAGCCGAGCTTGATGACTAAGAGTATCAAAAATTGGTAACAGATGGCGCCGATTACGATGGCAATCAGTCTTTCTAACATCGACACATTACCAAATAAAACTTCTCCGATGATAAGACTTGCCAATCCGATAACAATGACACCTAGACCTTTAGACACATCAGCATAGCCATCATTTTGTGAAATCAAGGCACCCGATAAGGCAATAATCCCATTTGATACGACCAAGCCTAGCAGTTCCATGCGGTCTGTATTAATGCCAAAAGACTTGGCCATATCGGCATTATCACCAGTTGCGATAAAGGCTTGACCTAGGTTAGTATTTAGAAAATAAAACATAATCAATAAGACTAGCACAACTGCTAAGACACTAACCCATGTGCCTTTTAACTTATCTAAGCCTAGCAAGCCCAAATTAGCCCGTCCCATGACCATCAGCATGACTGAGTTACAAGACGTCATCACCAATATACCCGCAAGTAAGGTCGGGATTTTTCCTTTAGTATAGAGCAATCCTGTTATTAATCCAGCAGCACAACCTGCTACAAAAGCAGCTACTGTCGCCATTATTGGATTAACCCCTTGCGTTATCAAGGTAACCGCAACGGCACCTCCCAAAGGAAATGAGCCTTCTGCTGTCATATCAGGGAAATTTAAAATACGAAAAGTTAAGAAAATACCTAACCCTAAAATTGCCCATAATAGGCCTTGATTAATAGTTGAGACGATCATTTTTTCACTGCCGCTGCTTCTTTAAATTTTTCAGGAATGGTAATCCCTAATGTTTTAGCTGTCTCACGGTTAACGACTGGCGTTGTCATATTGTAAAATGCAACTGGTAATTCAGAGACTTTTTTACCTTTTAGAACTTGTGCTGCCATTTTACCCGTCGCGACACCTAAATCATGTTGGTTGATGGTTACAGCTGCTAATCCGCCCTGTGTCACCATGGTATCCACTGATGGGAATACTGGTTTTTTGGCAGCATTTGATAGCTCGATAACCGTTGGAAAGGCTGAGGCAATCGTGTTATCTACTGGCACATAGATGGCATCAACTTTTGATAGGGCGACATTAACCGTTGTGGTAATATCATTTGTAGATGATACGGCATATTCAGACACATCATAGCCTTTTTCAGCCGCAACTTTCTTGAATGCTGCAACTTGGGATTTTGAGTTATCTTCTGAAGAACTATATAGAATCCCTATTTTTTTAACATCGGGCGTCAATGTTTTAATCAGCTCAACCTCTTTATCGACTGGAAATTTATCAGATACCCCTGTCACATTTCCTTCTGGTTTTTTAACATTCTTAATTAGTTTTGCACCAACGGGATCCGATACTGCACCCATAATGATAGGGATATCAGATGTGGCATTCGCTAATCCTTGTACAGAAGGTGTTGCAATCCCGATCAGAACATTATTTTTTTGATCGACTAATTGGCCTGACATCGTCGTCACTTTTGACTGGTCTGCTTGGGCATTATAGAAATTGAGTTTAGCTTTGCTGTAGCCTTCATCAGAAAGGCCTTGCTTAATCCCTGCATAAATTTCATCAAGTGCGGGGTGCGTGACATACTGCAAAATGCCAATTTTAACATCATCAGTTTTCACTGTATCTTGTTGTTTCATTAATTTAGGGATCAATACCGACCCAAGCCCAATGATTACGATCACTAGGATGACAAGCATCATTTTTTTATTCTTCATTTTTTCGTAACACTCCTTTTAATCTTGATGCTACAGTCTAGCACCACTAAGTATGAGCCAATTAGCCCTAATTATTTTTATTTCAGTTTAGTTTTCGGATAGCTGCTTGAGTTTAAGCGCTAAGTTTGTATCAAATTTTGTTTTTGAGGTGATAGGATAAACTGATTGCTTATTTTCACCTGCAAACGTAACCACACTGATCGTCCCATCATCAAGATTCAGTGATCTGACTAGCTTGTCATGGTAGAGTTCTTGAAAAACATAAATCGGTTGTTTGATACCAAGATCTTGATGTTGGTTAATGAAGCTATCAAATTTTTTATTAAGGTCGATATTTTTAGCATTTAACACGATAAGCGTTGTTTTTTGCTGTCTGGACAACAGGCCCTTAATATCGTCATTAGGCACAGCTTTAACTTGATCTGTTACTGTCACTTTGGGAACGATTTGCGCCTCTTCATTACGGATGCGGCCTTGTATTTGAGGTGCGAAAAAAAAGGTGAGCAAGACGATGCCAAAAAAGATACCTACAATGCTAATTTTTCTAGTCATGTTTCCATTATAACTGAAATAAACGCATTTTACAAAAAATTCTGATAAAATAGAGGTAAGCATAAATAAACTGCTTCATTGTACATGCATTGTATTTATCAGGCAGTTATATCTGAAATAGAAATAGGTGACACATGTCTTTCGATGGCATATTTTTACATCACATGACCAAAGAGCTTACTGAGCAACTGATTGGTGGACGGATTCAAAAGGTCAATCAAGTCTTCAGCCATGAAGTCGTACTACAAGTACGGAGTAATCAGAAATCTCATAAATTATTATTATCAGCTCATCCTACTTTTGGGCGCATCCAATTGACCAATACGGTCTTTGAGAATGCCAAAACGCCCTCAACTTTCACCATGATCTTACGCAAATATTTGAGTGGTGCCTTTATCGAAAATATTTATCAAGTCAACAACGACAGACAAATTATTTTTGAGATTTCTTCCAAAAATGAAATCGGCGATAGCATGAAAATTGCGCTAATCTCTGAAATTATGGGAAAACATAGTCACATTATCTTGATTGATAGACAGTCAAATAAAATTCTTGAATCGATCAAACATGTTGGCTTCTCACAGAATAAATACAGAACCATCCTTCCTGGTGCGACTTATATCGCACCACCCGATGATGGCAAAGCCAATCCGTTTACGGCCTCTGATGAAAAACTATTTGATATTCTCCAAACAAAAGCAAGTCTTCAAGATCACTTCCAAGGCATTGGCCGAGATAGTGCAAGTAGTCTTTCTACTCTAAGCCTGTCTGACTTCAAAGCTAGTTTAGCAACCCCTCTGCCGTCTATTTATCCAAATGATACGTTTTCTGCGATTCAGCTATCTGACACCTTCGAACAATTTGATACACTATCTGACATGTTAGATGCTTATTACCGAAATAAGGCAGAACGTGACCGCGTCCGTCAAGTTGCCGGAGAAGTCATTCGAAAAGTGAGTGGTGAGCTAGATAAAAATCGCAAGAAATTAAAAAAACAGCTAAGGGAGCTTCAAGCGACCGATAATGCTGAGACGTTTAGGCAAAAAGGGGAATTGCTGACAACTTTTCTTCATGAAGTGCCAAATAATAAGCCTGAGATTACCTTGGAAAACTATTATACAAATGAGCCCTTGACCATCTCACTAAATCCTGCACTCACACCCAACCAGAATGCTCAGAAGTATTTCCACAAGTATGCCAAGTTGAAACAAGCCGTCAAGTTTTTGGACTTGCAACTTGCCACAACTAGACAAACAATCAATTATTTAGAGTCTGTCGAAAACGCCTTAAAACAAGCAACGGTAACTGAAATCTCTGACATCAGAGAAGAATTGATCCAGACAGGATTTATCAAGCAAAAACATCACACAAATAAGAAACATAAATTATTGCCTCCTGAAAAATATAGGGCAAGTGATGGGACGATTATTCTTGTCGGTAAAAATAACCTGCAAAACGAGCAAGTCAGCTTTAAACTGTCTCGCAAAGGCGATTTGTGGTTCCATGCTAAAGATATCCCAGGGTCACACGTCATTATCACAGGTAATCCTACGCCTTCTGACGAAACGATTACCGAAGCTGCCGAGCTTGCTGCTTATTTTTCAAAATCACGCTTATCCAATCTCGTACAGGTGGATATGATTGACGTCAAGAAATTGCACAAACCAACAGGTACCCCACCTGGTTTTGTCACCTATGTCGGCCAACAAACGCTACGGGTAACCGCTGAAGAGCATAAAATTCAAGAAATGAAGGCAAATGTCTAATTTTTTCGACTGTCTCATTATAACTA
>artificially_reared_1__coassemble_579_pt1 | contig 7580 bp, 6 predicted proteins | sample artificially_reared_1__metabat2_low_PE_008 | metagenome-assembled genome bin artificially_reared_1
CGGTACTCCAAAGCCATTCCCTTTAGTAGGTTACGTAAGATTTGATCCCCAACGGGTTTATAGTTTCTATGATCTTTATTTCGCAAGATAGCTGACAATTCACTGCTAGAAACTGTTTTACCAGCCTGTGCCAAAAAGTCTTGCAGATGATCAGTCGTATAGGTCATGGCAATCTTTAGTTTCTTAATCGTTACATTATTAATCAAGGCATCACTTATCATGTCAAAAGTTGCTGGCAATGCCTGCCCATCCTTATCGACTTTAACACCACGCTGGCTAATGATGAAACCATTTAAAAAGCGCTCTAGATCCTCACGCGATAACGCTTGATCTCGCTCAGTATCCAGCTCTTGTTTTTTCATGATCAGGCGAAACTCGTCCAAGCTAAGCGTTAGCCCACCTAACTCAAAAATATGTAGCATATCGCTATCTTTGATGTCAAAGGTATAGCGTAATCGAATTAAAATATCATTATTATTCATATCTTGATTATAACACATAATTTGAACATAAGCCTATGCGCATTTTCGGTTTTACGGTTGTGCTACATAAGCAGTCTATACTATTGGATTCACATCAACATTAGTGCCAATCTATTCTTCTTAAATTACTTCAAATAATAAAGTTTATCATCCTTTGCAATAATCTCTATATCTTTGTTCAACACTTCGTCAGGAGATGCCAATTCTAATTTTTTATTAACCAATTGTGAGATAATTTTCTTCTCCATGTTTTCGTCCAATGGCTTATATTTCCACTCCTTATTAAGTAGACCTTGCACTTCCCCTACTACTCTTCCAAAGCCATATTTTTTAATGCGGTGATTATCTATGTCTATCCCTAAAGATTTTGTTTGGTTCTCATGCCATATCTTTAATTTTGATAAGCTGTCATTTGATTGGACCAAGTAGCCATTGAACATTGAATAACACATTTCAGCTTTAACAGCCCCCCTATTCATTGAATACATTAACTTGCTTATCTCTTCTAACAATGAAACAAGTACTTTTTGGTAAGCACGTAAGGTATTGGACTCGTTTAACTTCTCTGAATAAGTTTTGAAATCAATCTGCTCATTATTTTTGGAAAGATCGTCAATTGTAATATTGACCTGTTGCAAAAGTTGCGTTACCTCTCCTTCTATCGCATCTAAAGAAAGTAACTTCCTATTTCTCAATTCTTCATTTTCTAAAATATCAGAACTAAATTTACTTACATTACCTACTCTAGCAATTAATGAAAATATTTTTGATTTGAATTCTCTTTGTTGGAAATCCCCTATTTCACTGATACTTTTATTCATAGTTTCTAGCTTGCCATTTACTTCAGACATATAGTACTGTCCAACAACTAAAGAAGCAACATTCATAACATTAGCAACACCATTCGCAATTTGAGATGTTTTGTTTAATTGAGAGGGGTCTATTTTAACAAGATTAGCTTGACCAGCAATACCTTTCCCATTAGAATAAAATCCACGAACAGCGCCCTCCATCCCTTTTGATTTTGACAAAGTTGCACCACTTGGTATAATTGCTCGATATACTTCGCCAACAGATTTCAATCCTTTATTCGTAGCAGTTCTAGCTACGGTGTTCGTTAAGGCAGGTATAGTCGCAGAAATTCTTGCAATAACGCTTGAATCCTTAATCTCATAAAGCTTTCTTTCATCAAGTGCGCTTTCTAAAAGTAGTTCAACCGGGATAGAAATTTCAGATGGTTTGTCATTTCCCACTGAAGAAGTCGGTAAAACTGATCCAGTTTGTAGATTATCAAAGGTATAATCTACATTTTTCGAATTCCGCTTCTTTATCACACGATATATCGTGATAATTATAATTGCTATTATTAGTAAAATCAATACTATATATGTGTTCATTAATCATCCCTCAACTAACTTAGTTATATTACCTTATTGTACCATTTTGAATGACTAGAAATTTATACATACTGGACCACTGATGCTCATTTATATTAATGTTTTTAAATACAAAAATAAAGTATACCAATATTTAAACTAATACACTTTATTCAATCTCTTAATGACTACTCTCAAAATTTTTTCCCAGATTCTGACCAGAATTTTAGTTAATAAACTCTGGAACCTGCTACATGAGGCTGAACGTGGCTATATCCTGTATTTAAAATATAATTGGTACTCCAAACCTACCTTATCATTTAGATGGTATGATATTTGATGAATTTAACATGGCTCTTTATCTCGGATTAGATTATTTTTATAAATACTCTTTGAATAAAGAATAAAATCCACCAGTTTTTCTTGCTAATGGACTTTATTTTGTATTCAACTAATGATTTTTCGCTTGCTTGGTTAGTTTTCATTTTTCAAAGATTAAAATAGCTTCGATCCCTTTATTCATAAAGCATTATTTTCTTTAACATCTCATACCTTGATTATAACAACTAACCATAGGCTGTGATAGGGTTAGTTGTGTACTCCTGCTAATTATTTGACTATCAAAAGAAAGTTACATAGCTAAACTAGATTTTGCTAGACAAGTACTTTGGTTAAGGTTGTAGCGATCAAGCCATTCATTATTCAGCGACATCATGCTTTAGCTCAATCGTTGCACAAAATAGCATGCAAGCCAAACAATTGGAATTATATGGGTTATAACAGACAACACCTGTCACTTCCTTTTTCATGGGAAATAAATACTAATCTGCTACAAAAAAAGCGCTTGATTTAAATCAAGTACTCAGGATCTGGAACAAGCTACTTAAGGTACTCCCTACCTATTTTTGACTAGTTACTATTTCAATTCTGATTGATATTCTTTTTTATATCACTTAGTAAAACAAAGATTCTAGGTACAAAATAGATCAAAACAAGACATGTCACTATAATTAACCCATACCCTAAAAAACTCAGATACAACATAATTTCTGCCATGATATACACCTCTCTAAGCATAAAGAAAATTCATCTACTGCTGTCATAAGTTATGGGCTAACCCAAACCTACCACTACCTACTTTTAAAATAAAGGTACACAGTTTATTATACCAGATTTATCAGTGATTTTCATTGCTATACCTATAGCATATTCTGAATCACTTTGCCAAATTTTTCCTGACACTACAGATCATATTGATAGTACGTTATATTTCCTTAATAAATATACGCTTAGTCATTTCAAGTCTAATAAGTAAATTTTTTCCATGGTTTTGATTATCCATAGTCTCACCATACTTTTCGATTAGTTTCTTGACAGTCCGTGAATTAAGGGTATTTAAAATCTTATTAATTTCAGATTCAGTAAGTCCATTTCTCCTTAAAATCCAGTCAAAAAAATCCTGAATGGTGTAAAACACTTCACCCAACCGTTTTAAAACATCATAGAAAATAACTACTTGGCAATACAAAATCTAGACTTTACAGTGCATCTCAAACTGATTAGGTATCCCACTGTAAGTAGACCATCATTCGGACATCTGATCTCACCAGTCCATTTTACGACTAAAGGCACGTCTTGCCTCATCTCGACAGGCTTCAATGTCTTGTTGCTTGATCCTCATCTCATGATGATAGCTGTCTAAGACGGATTCAAATGGCTGACTTAAACTACTTGAAAACCCACCAGGAATATCTCGATAGAAACTATAAACGTAGTCAACGAGTTGACGCGTTTTTTGTTGCAGTTGTGTGTGATAGTCATTCAGTATGTCCTCTGCCTGATTTAGCTTTCGCATTGTATCATCATATGCTTCCTCAACTGCTCTGCGTTCTTGATTATCCATAGCTTAACTCCTTTCTCAGTCTTTATTTGATAGGACTTTTTAAATTAGGCTTAAAGTGACGAGAAGTCAACTGGCGTTCTGCTGCTTGGGCAGACTGACCTGTCAATCCTTCTTTCAAATTTGACACCACCGTTCGTCCTGCAAATTTTTTCATTTTGCTTGTTTGCATCGTTAATTTCTCTGATACGGTAATGCCTTTTGACTTTATCTTACTTTTTTTAGCTGCTAAGATTGCTTTTATCGCATGCCTTTCTTGTGCTTTCATTGCTTCTGAAAATTGTTGACTTAAAAGCGACGTATTGAGATAGGGATTTTGACCATAAGTGCTATACATTGTTTATCTCCTTCCAAAATTTGCTTGTGTTTCTGCCATTAACTGATTAAATCCACTCGCCCCTTCGCTATCAACTGCTTCGATATGTTGCGATACCTGCATCAAAGTTGCCGAAACTGATGACATCTCTCTCAGATAGGCTTTAGCAGCTCGAGTTGTATCCGATTCAAGGCCAGAATCCCAAAAAGCAGACAGGTTGAACTCAGCTAACAAGGCGTTGACTTCCCATGAATCTAGATAAGTCGCGAGATTATGAACAGCTTGGTGACCTGCTTGTATTTCTTTTTGTACGGTTTCTAATCCTTGATTCATGATCGTTTTGATCTCAGAAACAAAAGCTTCTGACTGGAATATGGCATCCTGAGCAACAGATTGGAGGAGTTCGGCACGGAGTTCGATTTTTTGACCACCACTCGCCCGACGAATCCGATTTTGATAATCAGGGATATGTGCCTGATTCCATGCGCTTGCTTTTTGTTTTGCTTCAGCGACAATGCCTTTGTAGGCTTTATTGAAGGCTTCGTAAATGGCTTTCGCATCTAGGGCAGACATACCGAGTGCCATAAGTGCACCTACGCCTCCTGATAAGGCCGCAAGAATAACTCCTGTTGCCACCCCTTTAATACCAGTACCGCCAACTTTTGAGAAGGTTATATCAAGCAATTTGGCTAGTTTCCTCCCTGCAGTTAACATCTCAGGGTGAAAGGTTTCAGATGCTGACAACGGGTTGCCATGCGCATCGATTTGAAATTCACCAAAGTCATGACTGCTCGTTGCACCATCAAAAGTCGTGCTAAAGTTCAGAGGAACAATCACATTGACCTTACCAAACTGTGCCTCATAAGGTGCCGTTCGATTTAACATACTTACCATGTCAAAAGGATTGACATAATAAGTGACTTTCTCACCTACTGCCTTAATCTCTTTATCTGAAAGCCCCATCTGCTTTAAACTTTGTGTCACATCAGGGCCATCAAATAAAACGACTTTGCCAATTTTTTCAAATGCTTTAGCATTATCCTGGTAAAGTTTCGCAACTGCTTGTGCAGAGACCATGGTAGCTAAAGAATGGCCCGTCACATCTAGTGTCGCATTTGGGGTAGCTCTTTTAATGTCTTTAATTTTGCCAACCAGTGCTTGATTCGCCAGTTTAGCTTGTGGGATATAGGCATTTGTCAAGGCAAAATTCGCACCATTTTCTACCCAATCATTTAACGTGTTAAGGCCAAATCCATCACTGCCACGTATGGCCAGATAGGTCTGCTTTGTCTCCTGACTTAAGGTTGGTGAATCCGTCACAAAATAAGCATTAAACCCCGCCTTCTCATCTGTCAATAGCCCTTTTTGATAGCGACTTGTCACATAAGACTCTTTGTGATAGCCACCATTGGGATTTGGTACTTGTAGAGTGGTTTTGACCTCTTCGGTATGCAGTGTCTTATCAGGCTGAAGATATACAATCCCGTTATTTGGGAGATGGGTACCACCTTTGGTTTCAACTAATTTTGTTTTTTTATTTACATAGTGTTTGGAAAAGTCAATTTTTTGTTCTTTTCTCATATTAGATAATTCGGGGAAATTATTAGGTCTATCATTATAGGCACTTTCAGCTAAATTGGCATATAAATTATTAAAATTTTCTAGGTTACTCATACAAATCTGTCCCCCCATTGATTCTTAAAGGTTGCATTAACATCATATCATTCATACTAGGAAAGGACTTCGCATTTTCTAGTTCAAAACTTATGGTAAAACTGGAATCTTCTATCTCATTAAATTTACCATTAATCGTTAACACTGTACCAGCACCCTGTGGCGTACCATTGCCAATCGTACCAACTTTAACAGTATCCCATTGCCATTGCACATTCTTTACTTTATCATCCAGCATAGCATCTGTCATCTCTGCTTCATGTTGCTTAAGATAGGCAATCTGCTCATCCTTAGTCACGACTGTGTAATCTTTTGTCAAAAAGATATCAAACGGTGTTTTTCTTTGTACCATCAATAAACCTCCTATAATCAAGATTAGGACTACAGCAATGCCTAATCGTTTTTTTGTTTGCCTCGTCATATTTCTCCTTGTCATTTCAGGTTACTAGCGACTGTTTTGTTCATTATTCTGATAATTACATGTTACACCTTTTTAGATAACAAAGCAAAGGTTATCCTGTTTTGTCATTTTAAAGAATAAAATAAGCATTAAACCCCGCCTTCTCATCTGTCAATAGCCCATTTTGATAGCGACTTGTCACATAAGACTCTTTGTGATACCCACCATTAGGATTTGGTACTTGTAGAGTGGTTTTGACCTCTTCGGTATGCAGTGTCTTATCAGGCTGAAGATATACAATCCCGTTATTTGGGAGATGGGTACCACCTTTGGTTTCAACTAATTTTGTTTTTTTATTTACATAGTGTTTGGAAAAGTCAATTTTTTGTTCTTTTCTCATATTAGATAATTCGGGGAAATTATTAGGTCTATCATTATAGGCACTTTCAGCTAAATTGGCATATAAATTATTAAAATTTTCTAGGTTACTCATACAAATCTGTCCCCCCATTGATTCTTAAAGGTTGCATTAACATCATATCATTCATACTAGGAAAGGACTTCGCATTTTCTAGTTCAAAACTTATGGTAAAACTGGAATCTTCTATCTCATTAAATTTACCATTAATCGTTAACACTGTACCAGCACCCTGTGGCGTACCATTGCCAATCGTACCAACTTTAACAGTATCCCATTGCCATTGCACATTCTTTACTTTATCATCCAGCATAGCATCTGTCATCTCTGCTTCATGTTGCTTAAGATAGGCAATCTGCTCATCCTTAGTCACGACTGTGTAATCTTTTGTCAAAAAGATATCAAACGGTGTTTTTCTTTGTACCATCAATAAACCTCCTATAATCAAGATTAGGACTACAGCAATGCCTAATCGTTTTTTTGTTTGTGCCGTCATGTTTCTCCTTGCCTTGTCAGGTTACTAGCGACTGTTTCATTCATTATTCTGATAATTCCATGTTACACCTTTTTAGATAACAATTCAAATGTTATCCTATTTTTTCATTTTATTTCTTAATATACACTTAAAGACTACCCCCCTGTATCATGCGTTATTTAAAAGCAAACAAAAAAAAACGCCCTAAGACGTTTTCTCTATTCTCATTATCTTATTGATATTGCATGACTGCTTCATTTTTGTAGGCATGGTCGATTAAGCCACCGCCCAAACATTCTTCTCCATCATAGAAAACAACTGCTTGGCCTGGTGTGATGGCACGAACGGGTTCGTCAAATACGACATCAACCTTATCGTCATTGACCTTGATTGTGACACCAGTATCCGCTTGGCGGTAGCGAAACTTAGCTGTACAGTGCATCTCAAAGGTATCTGGCATATCACGAGTAAAAGAAAGTTCACTCGCATCTAAGCTTGTTGAGTAAAGGGCCTCGTGATGAAAGCCTTGACCAACATAC
>artificially_reared_1__coassemble_158_pt1 | contig 7519 bp, 8 predicted proteins | sample artificially_reared_1__metabat2_low_PE_008 | metagenome-assembled genome bin artificially_reared_1
GCTGAAAAAAATAATTTGGCACATTTTTGGCACATTCAAATTAAAAACCCTTATAAAATAAGGGTTTTTAGCGTATTATAATGTCCCCCGCCGGAATCGAACCAGCATCAAACCCTTAGGAGGGGCCCGTAATATCCGTTATACTAGAGGGACAGTAGTGGTTTTTCAACCACTAAATATTATATCATTTTAGGCTGATAAATTCACCTGCTTTGAGGACTTTTTCAGGTTGTTTTTGATAGTGCTTGACATTTTTTTCGTCAAACGAGTTACCAACGACATTGACCACGACACCGGTTTTCCCCATTCGGCCAGTACGACCTGCCCGATGGGTGTAGCTTTCTGCTGTTACGGGGATATCAAAGTTAATGACATAGTCAAGATCATTGATATCGAGGCCACGTGCGGCGATATCTGTCGCAAGGAGCAGCGTGATTTGACCTGTCTTAAATCTTTCGATAATCGTTTTTCTAAACCGGCCATTGACATCACTTGCAATCGATACTGCAGCGATATTTTGGAAGGTTAATTTTTCTTCAGCATTACCAAGATCTTCCAAGCGGTTAAAGAAGACGAGTCCCCGCATGTTAGGCATATGCGCGATCTGACGTAGCAGGTCTATTTTTTTACGATTTTCAACCTTGATCATGAAATGTTCAACAGTTGGCTCAGTTTTTGCGACATTAATTTCGACCAAGTCAGGCGCAAAAGTAGACATCTTATCGAATACTTCATGAGCTGTTGCACTTGAGGCGATGAACTGATAAGTTTTGGGTGTCCGTGTGATGATTGGTTTAACAAATCGCCACTGGGATGTTTCTAAAAGATTATCGACTTCATCCAAAATGATGGTATTAATCGACGTCATTTTGATTTTTTTGTCTTTAACAAGGTCCAAGGCACGTCCTGGTGTTGCCACGATGATCTCAGGTCCTTTTTTAATACGCTCGATTTGGCGTTTGATGCTAGCACCTGAAATAATCAGATTGGCATTAAGACCAAGTGGCGTCGCAAGGGATTTGACCACTTCAAAGATCTGACCTGCTAATTCACTATTTGGCGCTAGTACTAGGAGTTGTTGGCCTTGTTTTTTTTCGACTTTCAGTAAGCTTGGCAATAAATAAGCCAAGGTTTTACCAGTTCCAGTGGGGCTAGTTGCCAGACTGTTCTTACCAGATGAAATGATCTCAAAGGATGCCTTTTGGACATCTGTAAAATCAGAAACATCAGCTAAGACATCAGTCCAGACTTGAGGTAGGTCATTTTTCGTCAGCATTAAATTTGATTCCTGCACTTTCTCGCATCGCATAACTTGTTTCAGAGACATTGATGGCAAGGTTTAACCAGTCTTCATATAGATCAAAGTTAGCTTGTGTATCGGGTTCTAGCATGATTTTAGCAAAATCCATGGCTTCTTCTTGCATATTATTTTTTGTAGGCTTAATCGGGAGTTCATGAGTCGTGCCATCAAGAGAAATGAAACGCGCATATTTGACAGCGTTGACAGCATCAAGCACTAATGTCCCAGTTGTCGTGAAGATCTCACAAGGGACAAAAGAATTATAATGTCCACCTGTTTTGATAGAGACATGAAAGCCATCATAGGTCAAAATGCCGACACCAGAGATATCAACGCCAGAATCCAGTACTTGTGCCTCATAGCGTGCGTATTTAGGCTTGCCAAAGAAGGCATGGGCGGCATACAGTAAGTAAACGCCTAAGTCAGCTAACAAGCCACCAGAAAAGGCAGGATTGAATTTATTTGGCAGTTGCCCATCTAATAATGCGGGCATTTTTGAGGAATATTTGGCATAGGTAAAATCAGCACCAATCACTGTTTTATCCTCTAAAAAGGCACGAATCAGATCAAATGATTTTTCATGTAGATTTCTAGCCGCTTCAAAAAACAAGACTTGTTCTTTAGCCGCAAGTTTGATAATGGCTTCAAGCTCTGTTGGATTAGAAAATGCGGGTTTTTCAACGATGACATGTTTGCCAGCTGAGATAGCTGCTTTTGCTTGTTCAAAATGTAAAGAGTTGGGGCTTGCGATATAGATCACATCAAGATCAGCAGTTACCAACTCTGTTAGCTCATCAAAGACGTCTATATGGTGGAAGTCCTCAGTAAAGGTCACACCAGTTGCCAGATTACGTGTGAAAACGGCAGAAAAGTGATACTTACCAGTGGCAAGTGCTGCATCTATAAAAGAACGGGAAATCCATCCAGTACCGATTACGCCAAGTTTTAATTTCATTTTGTCACGCCTCATTCTATTTTTTCATATAAAGGATATACGACGAGCTATCAGACTATATAAAAGGATTCCATAGCCTAGAGCCATTGATATAGATTAAACTAATACTTATTATAACAGAAAACAGGGCAAGTAGTAAGACGAGGTAGTCTAATCGACTTAAAACTGGGATGGCATACCAAGTGCGATGGCTTTTTTTCCCAAAATGTCTGCTGCTTAAGGCATGATGCTGATTAGCGCTTAGAAAAAAATGAAGTCTTGTTCTTTTTGAAACAGTCTTATTTTGTGCAGCTGCAGCTTGCTTCAATTTTAAAACAGTCTTTTTATATGTAGGAACTACTGTAAAAAGTTGGCCAATTTTATAAGCTAAACGATAAGGCAGACCAATCTCAGATAAACTAGCACTGATTTCTGAAGGCCGACTGCTAATGATAAAATAAGTGAGGAAATTAAGGATGATGATATCTTTCAGCATGATCGTTAATAAGTAGAGGACATCCTGTATGGTAAAATCATAAATCCAGCTGATATCATAGTGGTAGAGTGACACGGCGTAGCCTGGATTGATGAGATAGAGGATGATGAGATGGCATGCAATCAAGCCTAAAAAAGGGATATAAGGCTTAACTTTAGGATGTAGGTATGTAAGCATAGATAGCAGGGCTAACAAGGCTAGAAACCTGGTGTCGTTTGAAATAATCGCTGCCATGCTGGTCAGGATAAACACAAGAAATTTAGTGATAGGTGCAAGTTGTCTAGACATCAGAAAACCTCCTTTCTGTCCATCAAAGGTGTAAAGAGATCAGATGCTGAGGTCAGGATAATGGTGACGCCTTTGTCATCAAGGTAGGCTAGGATATATTGAAAATAGGTAAACTCGGGCTGATCAACTAAGACGATTGGTGTCTGCTGCATCAGAATACAGGCAGTTGTAAATAATTTTTTCTGTCTAAAAGATAGCGTGTCGATTGCCCTATCTGTAAGCTCACTTAAGCCACAGAGGGTTAATATGTCTTGACTAATATGACCATCTTTGACATATTTCACGAAAATCATATCATCGGGATTAGCCATGATATAGCCGATTTTCCGACTACGCTTGTCAAGTGCTTGATGGGTAATGTTTTCATAATAGAAATCAATTTCACCAGATGCTTTGGCAAAACCTGCAAGTTTATCAGCAATCGGTGCGCTTGCGGTGGTTAATACACTCACTTTTTCACCTTGGTAAACAGTGAAACTTACACCTGAAACGACTTCAGTTACTGATAAAATGGCTTTATCGTGGTTAATGTCTCGCTTTAATGCCACTTGCGCGTCAGCTGTGGGAGAATCACTTAAGGAATCAGGCAGACAAATGACATGATCAAAAAGGGTTTCATCAAAATCCCCTGTAACGATTAAAGTACCTGTGTAGTCTGTAGGCAAAAACAGGGGTTCATCAAGCAGTAGCGTCGTCATCGGATGGATTAAAATTTGGATGAGTGAGATGACCTGTTTTTGAGCAGTCGGTAGCTCATAAATATCTGTGGTCAAGTACTCAATCACGTCGTATTTTTCGCTAATTTTATGAATTTTTGTTGCGATTTCCTCAGATGAGATCGCATCGTTTTCTAGGTTGAAAGCCAAATTTTCAGCTACAGTGCCAGGTATAAAATTATCATCTAGTGTTTGAGATAGAAAATCAAACTGATAAGCGGGTAGTTGCGTCGCAATATCAGTTAGTAACTTTGTTTTCCCACTCGCCATAGGGCCTTTAATTAGAAGTTTTTCATCACAATTTAAGTCAAGATGATAGGCTTCTAGTGCTAATATTTTTTCCATATACTGACTATTTTACCAAAAATTAGCTTAAATTGATAGATAATAGCAGATGGTGGTTGATGATACCCTATGAATGACATGGTCCAAATGCAGACTAGACAATCAGATAACATAAGTCAGTCAGATAACACCTTACTCAAGTTTAATCAATTAGTAGATGACAAGCTTCAATGAAATAAAAAATGAGAAAAAATTGAAATTCGAATCAGGACAGCTTATCTGATGTGGTATAATATTTACATGACTAAAAAACCTTTAATTATCGGAGTAGCAGGTGGGTCAGCTTCTGGAAAAAGTTCAGTTAGCCAAGCCATATTAGCTAATTTCTCACATGAGCATATTGCATTGATCGCACATGATTCTTATTATAAAGATCAAGGCTCGCTTGAATTCGAAGCGCGACTCAAGACAAATTACGACCATCCATTTGCCTTTGATACGGACTATTTATTGACACAACTTGGCGCCTTACAAGATGGTTTGCAAGTTGATATTCCCATTTATGACTATGCCTTACATACTCGGAGCCAGGAAACGTATTCACAAAATCCTGTTGATGTGATCATTGTCGAGGGGATTTTAGTATTAGATGACAAGCGATTACGTGACATGATGGATATTAAAATATTCGTGGATACGGATGACGATGTCAGGATTATTCGCCGAATCAAACGAGATATGGCCGAACGTAGTAGAAGTTTGGATAGTATTATTACCCAGTATCTAAGTGCTGTTAAACCGATGTATCATGAATTTATTGAACCGACAAAACGTTACGCAGATTTGATTATTCCTGAAGGCGTCAGCAATTTGGTTGGACTAGATATTATTAATACTAAAATTGCATCCATTTTAGAAGAAAATTGACAAGTGGTAACCGTTTACATTACCTTACCATTTGTGCTATACTATCATTGAACTAACAACTATATTATATTAAGTTAAGGAAAATTATAAATGAAGAATGATTTGTTTGATGGTCTTAAAGCCAAAATTGCAGGAAAAAATTTGAAAATAGTTTTTCCAGAAGGTATAGAATCTCGTATCATTGGTGCTGCATATCGCTTGCAAGCAGAGGAGTTATTGACACCAATCCTTTTGGGCAATGTTGAAGAAATTTCTGCAACCTTACGTGCGCGTGGCTTACAGTCATCTCACTTTACGATTATTGATCCAGCTAACTATGACAAATTTGACACGATGGTTACAGCCTTTGTGGAACGTCGTGCTGGAAAAGTGACAGAAGCACAAGCAAGAGATATCTTGTTGGATGTCAACTACTTTGGGACGATGCTTGTCTATATGGGCTTAGCCGATGGTTTGGTATCAGGTGCCATACATTCTACAGCAGATACTGTACGTCCGGCCCTCCAAATTATCAAAACGAAACCGGGTATCTCTAGAACATCAGGTGCGTTTTTGATGGTACGTGCCTATGGCAAAGAAAAGTATATTTTCAGTGATTGTGCCATTAATATTGACCCAGGATCACAAGAGTTAGCAGAGATCGCGATTGATTCAGCAGCAACAGCAAAATTGTTTGATATTGAACCACGCGTTGCCATGTTAAGCTTCTCTACAAATGGCTCAGGTGCATCACCAGATGTGACTAAAGTTGTAGAGGCGACAAAGATTGCTAAAACACTACGTCCAGATCTTAAAATCGATGGTGAAATGCAGTTTGATGCTGCTTTTGTACCAGAGGTTGGTCGTTTGAAATTCCCAGATTCTGATGTGGCTGGGAATGCATCTGTTTTTGTCTTTCCAGATTTACAATCAGGTAATATTGGCTACAAAATCGCGCAACGTTTGGGCAATTTTGAAGCGATTGGTCCAATCTTGCAAGGCTTGAATAAACCAGTATCTGATTTGTCACGTGGCTCAAATGAAGAAGATGTCTATAAATTATCTATCATTACAGCAGCGCAAGCTTTAGCTTAAATTTAAGCATAAAAAATCGACCAAGAATTTAGCACTTGCTAGACTTGGTCGGTCTTTTTTTTATATCAATTATTTGGTAAATGTCCTAGCTATCTATTTATAAGTAAATGGCAACTTTGTGTTAAAGTAGATGCCAATGTTTAAAGGCATTCACGATACCATTATCCGTGTTTGCTGTTGAGACAAAATCAGCGATTGCTTTTAGCTCATCTATCCCATTTCCCATAGCAGTCGCATGGTCAACTGCTTCGAGCAAGTGCAAGTCATTTGGGCCATCACCAAAGGCATACGTTTCGCCAGTAAAGCCAAGTAACTCGACAACTTTTTTGACGCCGGTTCCTTTATTTGAGCCAGCATTTACGATATCTATCGAAAATGGTGTGTTCTTGAAGTAATCAAAGGCTGGCACTAGCTTACGATAGTAGGCGACATCAGAAGCCTGATCGGTAAAGACTAATAACATGTTGACTTCATCTATTAAATGGCGACTATTATCAACGACTGGTAGTGGGGAATCGATGTGCGCATAAGCATCTATGACCAGCTGGTTGGCATCCGAAACCCAGTTTCCAGATTTATCATAGAAAGCCATGACCTGATTTTTAGCCTCTGCTAACAGTTTAAGCTCGATCAATTTATCCAAAGGAATTGTCTCATGATAAATCGTCTCACCATCTACGATAATATACTGGCCGTTCATGGCAATTGCACTGGTAATACCAGATTGTGCCATGAGCTCCTCTAATTCGAAATGACCACGTCCAGTCGCAATGATTGGCAGGATGCCATTATCTCGTATGGTGTGGAGTGCTTGGCTGACTGACGCATCTAACTCACTGTTCTTATTTAAGAGTGTGCCATCTAAATCAAAAAATGCGAGTGCATGATAGTGTTTATTAATATTGTCCATAAAGATAGTGTATAATATTTTACATTAAAAAGCCAAAGATTATCAGCAAATGCGTTGTATTTGTTGCAGGAATTAAGGATACAACCACAAATAAGTGATAAGCAGTTTTAGAACAAGGCTTTGAACCGTAAAAAAAGATTAAAAAGTAAAAACTAACCAAGAAGATGTAGACATCAACTAGAAGATTGGCCTTACTTGTATTAAAGTCAAATAAAGCGATATCTCAAAAACGGAAAGCCGTTATTTGTCATTATATAAAAATTCAATTCTTGAAATTGTAGATACACTGATATAGTATTTGCATATCGTGATATAATATATCTTAAGCGTTATAAATTATAATGTTAGAAAAGCTGAGGTGAGCACGTGCCGATTACCTATAAAAAACTATGGAAATTACTAATTGATAAAGAAATGAATAAAACACAATTACGTGATACAGCTGGGATTAGTGGGAATGTCATCGCTAAGCTTGGCAAGAACGAACCAGTAGCGTTGGCATCACTGATAAGAATTGCTGAAACATTAGGTGTCGATATTGGCGACATTATCAGTTTAGAACAAAGCAATATCAAGAAATGAAAAGTGG
>artificially_reared_1__coassemble_143_pt1 | contig 4887 bp, 5 predicted proteins | sample artificially_reared_1__metabat2_low_PE_008 | metagenome-assembled genome bin artificially_reared_1
TTCATTTTCCTATTAGGTAACTTGTTTGAATGGGTTTGTTGTACCTAAACTTTGCTAGATACAGTTACCCGATGATTAATTAATTTGGTAATGATTGCTTATACTGTTGAATACGTTGATACTGTTTATCTTTATTAAAACTGATACGTCTTATTTTACCTAGCATAGCAAGACAAATAAATGTAAACAGCCCAGCAGATATGGCGACACCAATTTTGATTTCAGACGTTGCATTTAAAAACGGAAATACACGATTAAATAGCGGTGTTGTCACAATAATAAGTGAGCCCATAAATACCAAGGTCTGTAGGATAAAATAGCCTTGTGTAAATTTGACGACATTAACAGGTGTACTGTATAGTTTGATCTGTTCCCAGATGGCCGGAAGTTGCGCCAAAATAAGGAGAATAGGGATGATGATCAGGTTGGAGTGGCTTAATAAATAGAGTAGGGCAGTGTATAAATTAATAAAGAATAGGCAAGCTCCGACATACCGAATGAGTAGAAACCGATTATAGGTCATCACTTTAATGCCTGTACTTTGACGCTTTACTTCAAGTTGTTTCTTTTCTTCTGGTGTCATTAGTGCCTCCTTTTAATTTACGGTTTTATACGGGTGCGTTCATAAAGCACTTTCATTCGCTCGGCGACTTCCTTTAGGGTCATGGTCGTCATCAGATGGTCTTGTGCGTGCACCATGATGATTTCTATGATGATTTCTTCGCCTTTAGCATAATCTTGCAATAATGCCGTTTGCGCATGATGGGAGAGAACAAGTTCATCATTTGCTTCAGCTAATTTTTTGTCAGCCCCCGTAAAGTCATTGGCTTCCATCAAGTCGTAAGCCTCGTGAATAAGTGTCCTTGCATTACCACTATGTAAAATGAGTTCAAATGCGATGACTTGTAAAGTTTCAGCTGTTTGTGCCATGCTTACCTCTTTCTTTTTTAGGTTATATAAGTGGTATGAATAGGTCGATAAAGTCATCAAACGTTTCAGCTACCAGTAATTTTTCTTGGACATCTGGTAAGTCCAATAATGCGACAATTGCTTTTGTTGCGAGTGTTAAGTGTGGATTCTCGGTTTGAGAGGGGGATAGTAGAAAGACGATATGAATCTTTGGAAAATCAGGCTGCCAGTTGATGCCTGTTTTAGAGATAGCAACACCAATTTTGGCAGTGATACCTTGTGGTACGATCGGATGTGGCACTGCGATACTATCGCTGAAGACAACAGAACTTAGCTGTTCACGTGATAGAATTTGTTCATGCATTCTCGTCGTATAACCATCATTCTCACCTATTTTGAGTTGATTTAATAGTGTATCAATCACACTTATTTTTTGAGATTCAGTGGTGATTGAGAAACTGTCGGCTGAAAATAAACTTTGACATAGTTCTCGTTTTTCAGTTGTGGTCAGTGATGACAGCTGGTCAATTTCACTATGATACCCTTGTGTTCTGACCTTATCAAATGTTGTTGATATTCTGTTCACATCATCTTTGTCTAAGAAAACACTGACGTGAACAGTTGGTACGGTAAAGACTAGTTTGCTTAAATCAATTGAAGAGATAATAACGTCTACTTCAGTTAGCATTGCTTGACTCAAGTCAAAGTAGCCATAAACGCCAACTATGGTAATTTTCTTACCAAACGTTTTCTCAATCCGAGTTCTAAGGAGTTGTGCACTACCAATGCCTGTCGCACAGACGACAAGGACCCGGATTGTTTGCTTATCCTTTGCTTTTTCGAGTGCTACCATGAAATGAAGGGTCAGGTAGGCCCACTCATCATCAGAAATTTGACTAGCTGACAGTTGCGGTAGCTGTCCTAAAATATCCTGTGTTAATTTGAATTCGAAGTTAAAATTAGATTTAACCTTGTCAAGCAATGGATTGACGAGTACCATACCATTTGCGACACGTAATTGCATGGCCGTTATATGCGCTATTAATGCACTAATGAGTTCAGGATCTTCAGAGAAGCTATACCCCGTTTCTTTATCAGAGCGTGATAAACAACTTCTTAACGCAATTTCAAGAGAGTGTTCAGCCGGTTCACCTTGCTTTGTTTCAGTTGCTTTAGATACTAAGTGTAAGGCTAGAAAAGAGACTTCTTGACTAGGGAAGTTAATCTGTTGCAGTACTTCAACACGAGCTATAATCTTTTGTGCGACTTGATAAGCAATCGTTGTATCAGAAACTTCTACAATTTCTGTCGTTGAGATACTAATCGATTGCTTGAGTCGGTTAATACTCAGCGCTAAGTGTAAGACTAGATTTTGAATCACAAAATCATGGACTTTAAGGTGTGCTTTTCGACATTCCTCTATAATGATTAATGTGATTGCATCCAGACGAATACCTGCAAAAAAATGTGTATCACCGATGTGCTCTTGTACAAACTGAACATAGTTTTGCCCAAAGAAGTAATCCATGATGAAACGTCGTTTATCTCGCTCCATGCCAGTGATATAAACCCCTTTACCTGCGCGTGAGGTAACAGTCAATTTATATGGAGAAAGGAGTTGCTTTAATTTGCGAAATTCTTTTGACAGCGTTGAGCGGCTGATGAACAGTTCGGACATGAGTGTTTCAAATAAAACGGCTGTATCATTTAAGAGGAGCCGTGTTAATAGATAATTTTCTCGATTATCTAGTCTATCTGAGTTGTCTGTTGTCGTAGGTAAAGTGTCCAAATACTGCTGCTTTTTGTATAATATGTCAAAAGCTTGTGGCATGTAAATTTCTAGTTTAAAACCAGCACCATGTTTGACAATAATCTCTGCGCCATTTGAGGTTAATAGAGGATTAAGTTGTCTAATATAAGTACGTACCGTACGCTCGGACATTCCTATGTATTCACCAATTTCAACTGCAGTCAGAAATTTATGTCTGTTCTGATAAAGCGCTTGAAGTAGTTGGTCTTCTTTTTTAAGCATGTACCAGCATCTCCTAAAAATTTTCTAGTGTCATGTACATCAGTCAGGCATATTATCCAAAATTAGCTTGGCCATTTTTTCAATGCCCATTGGGATAGGAATGTAAGCTGGAAATGGAATTTCAACGACAGGTTTTCCGACACGTTTACCAGCTTCTGCAAATTGTTTAAAATACATTTTGGTTTGAGGACTGATGATAAATAAGTCGAAGTCACTGGTTTCGATCGCTTTGTTGCCTTCTGTTGCAGTTGTTGCATCAACTATAATATCAATGTCTTTTGATTTGAAGTAATCAGTCGTTTTTTGTGCCATAACAGAAGATGACATCCCTGCTGCACAGATAATCAGTGTTTTTTTCATAAGTATTGCCTTTCTGTAGATAATAGCTAGTATGGTTATCAGTTATTGTTTAAAATCTAATGCGTCACCATTACTTGAGATAACTTTTTGATACCAATAGAAAGAATCTTTCTTACTGCGTTCTAGAGAACCGTTTCCTGCATTATCTTTGTCAACATAGATAAAACCATAACGTTTTTCCATTTCCCCAGTCCCAGCAGAAACTAAATCTATACAGCCCCATGGTGTATAGCCAATCAGGTCAACCCCATCCTCAATGACAGCCTTTTTCATCTCGACAATATGTGCCTTAAGGTAATCAATTCGATAGGTGTCATGTACTTGTCCATCTGCATCGACTTGATCATATGCACCGAACCCATTTTCTACAATGAATAGTGGAAGATGGTACATGTCGGTTAACCAATTGAGTGTATAGCGTAAGCCTTCAGGATCAATCTGCCAACCCCAGTCAGAAGCTTTAACATACTCATTTCGTACCAGTTGTGTACTTTCATCATAGTCAAAATTTTCACTACCAGGTGTATGCCTGATTGCAAATGACATATAGTAGCTGAGCCCGATGTAGTCGATGGTACCGGTTTTTAGTATAGCTAAGTCATCCTCTGTGATATCAAGCTGATACCCTTTTCTTGTCCACTCTTTTTTTAGCCACTCAGGATAGGTACCATGAACATGGACATCAGCAAAATAGTAGCGGTGCTCCATGGCTTTTTGTGCCATGATGATATCTTTCGGATGACAGGTCTGTGGATAAATAGGGCCCATGGCAATCATACAGCCAATCTCTAAATCAGGGTTGATCTCATGCCCAATTTTGACAACTTTAGCACTAGCAACTAATTCATAATGTGCTGCTTGATACATGATCTCTTCACGGTTTTCACCGGGTTCATAGTAAATCCCTGAGTTTGTAAATGGAGCAAAGTCTTCATTGAAATTTGCTTGATTGTTAATCTCATTAAAGGTCATCCAGTGTTTCACCTTAGTATGGAAACGAGTTAAACAAGCTGTTGCAAACCGTTCAAAAAAGTCGATTGTCTGCCGGTTTCTAAAGCCGCCATAGTTTTCTACTAAAGCATAGGGCATCTCAAAGTGAGACAGTGTAACAATTGGTTCTATCCCATATTTCAAGCATTCATCGAATAAATCATCATAAAACTGCAGGCCAGCTTCATTAGGTTCTGTCTCATCTCCTTTCGGGAAAATACGTGTCCAGGCAATAGACGTTCTAAAACAAGTGAACCCCATTTCTGCAAAAAGCGCGATATCTGCTTTGTAACGATGATAAAAATCAATCCCTTCATGATTAGGGTAATATTCACCAGCGATGATCCCTTTGGTGATGGAACGGTAATGATCTGGTCCGCCAACGGTCATGACATCAGCAACGCTAATGCCCTTACCATCGACATCCCAAGCTCCCTCTAGTTGATGGGCAGCAACTGCACCGCCCCATAGAAAATGATTTGGTAATGAATTTGACATGTTTTCAATCTCCTCTCTCTATAGTGTCATCATACTATGAAAGCCCTTTCATTACCATTGGTTATTTTACCGTTTCATAACGGTAAAATAGGATAAAA
>artificially_reared_1__coassemble_48_pt1 | contig 4881 bp, 8 predicted proteins | sample artificially_reared_1__metabat2_low_PE_008 | metagenome-assembled genome bin artificially_reared_1
AGCAGTTAGGTAGCTCGTCGGGCTCATAACCCGAAGGTCATAGGTTCAAATCCTATTCCCGCAATATTTTAAGGGCTTTAGGGAGCCCTTATTTTTCTTATAAAAACTCACCCTTAAGTAAAAATTTTTTCGTGAAATAGGCAGCGCCTAGAATGGAAGTGAAAAATGAAAACAGGAGATAAAATTACATTATCTAATGGGGAACAAGCAACAGTCGTTTCTGGAGATATTAATCTCTATAAGAATGCACTAATTGTTGAATTAGAAAACCATGATGTCAGGGTGGTTGATAGAGAAACCCTGACACTTGCTAAAGCAAATCCTCATGAAAATCTGGGGAATCACAAGAAAATCAATAAGTTTTAAATAGACCAATTTGACTTTGGTAAGAATAGGTGTTACTATTAAGAGGTAGGTTTTGTCTCGAGTTTAAATGTTTTAGGAATGCACTTTTTCGCAAAATAGGATTTACAGATGATGCGAAAGGATGTATTATATGAATAAAGGAACAATAAATTGGTTTAACGCTGACAAAGGCTATGGTTTTATTATGGCAGATGATATGCAAGATGTGTTTGCTTATCTCTTATCTATTCAAGGAAATGATTTTAAAAAATACGATGAAGGTCAAAAGGTTACTTTTGATATCAAAATGACGTCTCGTGGACGTTATGCTTCAAACGTACATAAAAGATAAATGAGTTAAAGCATGGGGTGTCCTTTGCTTTTTTATTTATTGCTATTGCAAAAACGAATTAAAATGTTATACTGAGTGAGGGAAAGATTAGTTGCTTTCCCTACAGTTCATAAAATCCATGTCACTACGATATGGATTTTATTAATCAGAGAGTAGTTTGACATTGAGTATAATTAGTGTTATTATGAAGAAGTAGATTTTGTCATGAGTAAAATGTTTTATAGATTCACTTTTCGCAAAATGAGATTTACAATTTTGTCGAAAGGAAATAAATATTATGGCAAATGGAACAGTAAAATGGTTTAACGCAGATAAAGGATTTGGCTTTATCACTTCAGAAGAAGGTAAAGATTTGTTCGCTCACTTCTCATCAATCCAATCTGATGGATTCAAATCACTTGACGAAGGTCAAAAAGTTGAATTTGATGTTGAAGAAGGTCAACGTGGACCTCAAGCAGTTAATATCACAAAAGCATAATTATATCTGAAAATCGTGCAAAAACTGGAGTCATTACTTCAGTTTTTTTATATTCAGTTGCAATTATGAGAGAGTATGATATACTTAGCCAGCAAGAGGAAACTCACACTTCCCATTCATAAATTAGGGGCACTCTAATATAGAGTGGTTTTTTTAATGTTTATTAATTAAAATTAATATTTAAAAGATTTATATAAAAAACCACCTATCACAGCACATAATGATAAGCAGTTTTTGGTGCATGTTCATAGATTAAGAAGTTAATATTTAAAACATACAAATTAATAATACCATATAGATAGTCTTAAGGTCAAAAATAGAGAGATGTGTTATAATGGAGTACCTTAAACATAAGTGCCAGCAAATGCTGGCTTTTTTTATTTTCTTAGTTATTTGAAGTGCTATAATTATTGGGTTAGTAAATTAAAAAAATGAATCACATCTCTTGAATACGATTTTTAAAAGTGCTAAACTACAGTAGAAAGCATATTATAATCTTTAGAAAGAGGTGGCTTATGATTTGGTCATTAATTGTTGGTGCATTAATCGGATTAATCGCTGGTGCGATTACAAATAAGGGAAGTTCAATGGGATGGATTGCTAATATCTCAGCGGGGTTAGTTGGATCTTTTGTAGGTCAAGCCTTACTTGGAACTTGGGGACCTTCGCTTGCTGGCATGGCATTAATACCATCCATTGTTGGTGCAGTGATTGTGGTTGCTGTTGTATCTTTCGTCCTATCTAAAATGAATTAATAGATCTTAGGATCTAGAAAGGAGGAGTTTTGGCAACTGGAAAGAAAATAATACTCATTATCCTTGATCTCCTTTTACTTACGCTTGTTCTACCAATGACGTGGGATTATTATAATTTCATGGAATATGATTGGATAACAACAACCTCTAGTCACATTCCCTTCATAGGTAAATATATGATAGATTATTTGTTTTGGGGGAACATCGTTTTAACAGTCATATTAATTATCGCCTTGATTGTAGTCCTTTTTTATCCTCGAACCTATATGGATGTACAACTCACTTCAAATAATGGAGTTTTAACTTTGAAGAAGTCGGCCATTGAAGGATTTGTAGGTGAAAAAGTAAAAGAAAATGATTACCTTAAAAACTCAAAAATCGCTGTTTCACTTTTTAAAAATAAGATAAAAATTGATATAAAGGGTGAGATTGTTCCTCGAGTTGAAGTGGCCCAAAAAGCCCAAGTTCTGGAACAGGAAATCATTGAAGGGTTAAAAAGTTTCTTTGGATTGGAACATACGGTTAAACTTAAAGTAAAAGTCAATACATTAAGTAAAGATGATAACCCTAAACGCCAGCGTGTTATGTAGGAGGGATCAATGGATTATTTCGAAAAAAATCGATACCCAATTATAGGGGCAATCGTAGGTGCACTCATTGCTGTGTGTATCTTCACTATTGGATTTTGGAAAATGATTCTGGTTTTATTTTTAATTGGATTAGGAATTTATATTGGTCTATTCTTAAAAAAATCAGGAATCATTGATCAATTTATAGATCGTAAATAACATTATAAAAGGAGAATATTATGGTACAAGAAAACATGAAGGCATTTGGAACAATGGCAGAAAAAGAAACTCCTAAAACAAAGGAAACCCAACCAGAAATTAAGGGAGCTTTGACTTATGAAGATAAAGTTGTGCAAAAGATTGTAGGACTAGCATTAGAATCAGTGGATGGACTTCTTTCCGTAGAAGGTGGGTTCTTCTCAAACTTAACAGGAAAACTTATTAATACTGATGATGTTACAGACAAGGGCTGACGTAGAATGTTGGTTTTGGGTCATTGAAAATGTAGGAAATGGGCCACCCAAATTGTTGGTTTTGGGCCCATCACTTTATTTACTTTTTGGGGTTTTGGTTTTCTTCTCACTATAGTCTTTCATTCTATAAGATTTTCCAGTAATAGAAATGACTTTAGAATGATGAACCAAGCGGTCCAATAAAGCATTCGTTAATTTCTTATCTTGAAGAAACTCAGACCATTGAGAAAGTGGGATATTCGTAGTAATCAACGTGGATTTCTTTTCATATCTCATATTAATCAGTTGAAAGAGAAGACTCGCTCCATCTCTTGAAAAGGGCAGATAACCCACTTCATCAATAACAAGTACATCATAATTGGCATACTGTTTTAATACTCGCTCTAAAGTTCCTTTTTGATTGGCTCTTAATAAACGGTCCACTAATTCAGTACTCATACAAAAGTAAGAGCTATAACCTTTCTCTAGGGCTTCTAAAGTGATAGAAATAGCTAAATGTGTCTTACCTACGCCACTATTGCCAATGAAGAGAAGATTCTCATGCTTATCTAAAAAACGTAAGGTATGTAAATCTAAAATCTCTGCTTTATTAATTTTCGGTTGAAACTGAAAATCAAAGTCCATCACACGCTTTTCATAAGGCAGATGGGCTTTTTTTAATCGTCTTTCCTGAAGGAGCGCTTCTCGTTCACGAAGTTCTTCACTCAAGAGTTCATGAAGGCCCTCTACTAAGGAAATATCCGCATGCTCATCTAAGAACTCTGGTAAGAGCTGACGCACACGATCGAGTTTTAAATGGTCCAATTGGTTGAGTAATTGATGATAAGTTGTCATAAGCGCTCCCTTCACAATAAATCGTAGGCTTGAAGATTCTCATCCACATAAGCCTCTAGTTCGTCTTCTTCAAGATGTTTGAAGACATCTGATTTAAGAATTTCAACGTAATCTTCACGGCGATAATTAAAGGGACGGTCGCTTAAAGGATGACGAGCAATCAAGCGTTGGTCACAATAGACTTTAAGGTCCTCTTGTTCTTTTTCACAGGTTACGGTCTGTCCAATATATTTAACCGGCACTGAATATTTACGCCCTTCAAAGATCACAAGTGCCTCTTTAGAGACTTTTCGAGTCAAAGGAACACTCAATTGACTATAAACTTTGAGAAGCTCTAAATCAAAAGCCTTGAGATTCAACGCCTCTTGGTCAAGACGTTCAGAAGGTGAGGTTCCAATCGCTTGAGAGATTTCTTTATGATTCAAATCTTCCATCAATTGTTGGACCAGTGCTTGTAATTCTTCAAGGTCTTCAAACTCATTGTTAAAGACAAGCAGGCGGTCAACAGTTCTCGCAAGCGCTTCTACTTTACCTTTGGTTTGAGGTCTGAATGGCCGACAAGCAATGGGTTTAAATCCAGCATCTTTTGCATACTGCCTGAATCGTTCATTGAAAACAACATTTGAGAATTGACTTTTAGAATGGTCCACCACTGTTTTCATATTGTCAAACCAAATTTCTTCAGGGACACCTCCGAATTTCTCAAAAGCGTGATTGAGACACTCAAAGAGTGTGGGTTGGAGACGGTCGACGGTCAATTGAAGATACTTCATCCGAGAGTAGCCAAGAATATACAGAAAGATATTAATCGTAAACACTTCACCATTGCGTGAGATCAGTTTTAAATTTTCTTTCCAGTCGACTTGAGCAGAAAGTCCAGGCGTTGTTTCAATTCGAATCGTTGCTTTATGTTTGCAGGATTCTCGAATCAATCTGGCATAGCGTTTGACGGTCGTATATGAGCCTTGATAGCCTTTTAGTTGGATGAAGTAGTAAATTGAGCGCACAGAGCAGCCAAGCTTGAGTTTATCTTCAATGATTGATTTATAGTTCTCAATAAGTGACGGTGGGACCC
>artificially_reared_1__coassemble_994_pt1 | contig 4756 bp, 7 predicted proteins | sample artificially_reared_1__metabat2_low_PE_008 | metagenome-assembled genome bin artificially_reared_1
GTTAGCTTATTATTAATCTATTATACCTCTTTTCATACGTTTTTAGAGGTGCCCTTAACTATCAAAAGGTCGTGATTAGGATTTCCTATCACGACCTTTTATTATTTTTAAGACTAGGTCATTGATTCAGGGTTAAAATGGTAAGAGAAATATGGTAAAAATATGATACTGTTTAAGGAGGGAATATGGCTAGTCAAATGATGTCCGAAGCTTTGCCACAGTATATACATGCAATGGGCGTCACGTTAAAACTTGCAAGCATTGGTATTGCACTTGCTTTAATTATTGGTTTGATTTCGAGTTTTGTCATCTATTTTAAATTACCAATTTTTCGGCAAATTGCCAGTGCCTATACAGAAATATCACGTAATACGCCTTTATTGATTCAACTCTTTTTCCTATATTATGGCTTGCCACGTATTGGGATTCAACTAGAAAAAGAAACAGTTGGCATTATTGGGTTAGCCTTTCTAGGTGGCGGTTATATGAGCGAAGCTTTTCGAGGAGGGATTGAATCAGTTGCAAGGATTCAAGTAGAAAGTGGTCGTGCGCTTGGTCTAACAAGAGTACAATTGGCACGTTTCATTATTTTTCCGCAAGGATTTGCCAATAGTGTCCCAGCTGTTGGTGCGAATGCGCTCTTCTTACTGAAAGAAACTTCGGTTTTTTCAGCTATTGCTATTATGGATTTGACCAATGTGACACGGGATTTGATTGGTATGTACTACTTGACTCGGGAATACTTGCTGATGTTGGTTATTTCCTATGCGGTCATTTTAATTCCTTTGTCACTCATTATCAGTTATATCGAAAGGAGAGTTCGCCATGGCATCTTCGGGTCTTAATATCCTTTTTGATGGTAACAACATGTCCCGAATTTTGGGTGGTATGTGGTTAGCTGCTAAAATTTCAGTTGTTTCTCTCGTCATTGGTTTACTACTAGGTGTGTTATTTGGTATACTCAGAACCTCGAATTCAAGGATGATCAAACTGATTTTCAAGATATATTTGGAAGTTTTTCGGATTATGCCCTTACTGGTTTTACTATTTGTTTTTTATTACATCCTGCCAGAAGCTTTAAATTCGGATATTAGCCAGTTCACAGTTTCTGTACTAGTCTTCGTCCTTTGGATTTCCTCCGAAATGAGCGATGTCGTCAGGTCAGCGTTGATTAGCGTTCCGAAAACACAAATCGATGCAGGACGTGCGCTTGGTCTGTCTAAAAGACAACAATACTGCTATATTTATTTGCCTCAGGGTCTACCACTTGTAATCCCCGCAACCCTGAATCTTATAACGCGCGTCATTAAAACAACCTCCATTCTCTTGATAATTGGCGTACCAGAGATGATTAAGGTAGGTCAGCAAATCATAGAAAATTACACGATTAAAATTCCGACAGCCTCACTTTGGGTCTACGGTTTCATTTTCTTCCTGTATTTTATCCTCTGTTGGCCCTTATCAGTACTAGCTAAACGCCTAGAAAGGAAGGCACGTACATGAGTGTTTTAGAAGCTCAGAATATCCATAAGAAATTCGGCAAAAGCGACATATTAAAAGGCGTATCGCTAACCATTGACAAGGGAGAAGTACTCGTTTTACTTGGTCCTTCCGGAAGTGGTAAATCCACGCTACTTCGTACGCTCAATGGTCTAGAGACAATTGATAGCGGAGAAATTATTTTCAACGATAGAATTTTAGAACTTAGTGAGCTAGCTTGGCAGAAAATTAGACCAGAGATTGGGATGGTGTTTCAGTCCTATGACCTCTTTCCAAATTTAACCGTGCTAGATAATATTTTATTAGGCCCCCTAAAAGTTCAGAAACGTGAAAAAACAGCAGTCGCATCAGAAGCCATTGCCCTTTTGGAACGGATTGGACTAGCTGATAAGGCTGAAAGCTATCCCCGTGAATTATCCGGAGGTCAAAAACAACGGGTTGCCATTATCAGAAGTTTGGTCATGCAGCCACAAGTTTTACTTTTTGATGAAGTGACAGCCTCCCTTGACCCAGAAATGGTGAGAGAAGTCCTAAGCGTGATTCAAGGGCTTGCTTTAGAAGGCATGACCATGTTGATTGTCACACATGAGATGAATTTTGCTAGACAAGTCGCTGACCGTGTTATCTTTATGGACGCAGGTCAAATTCTCGTAGAGACAAATTCAGAAGCTTTCTTCACAACAGAAGACAACCCTCGTGTTAAACAATTTTTATCTAGTTTAGCCTATTAATAAAAATATATAAATTGAGTTTCGGCTCTTTGAGGCTATGAAAAACAGTCGCCTCAACATCTTAAATGGAGAATCAGATTATGAAAATTTGGAAAAAAGCAGTCGGTATTTTAGCAGTTGCAGGTGTAGCTCTTTCACTTGTTGCGTGTGGTACATCTGGAGACGAAAAAGACAATACCGCGAAGGATAAGAATCCCTCAAGTGTTGATGCTATTAAAAAACGTGGTGAAATTAAAATTGCAGTATTTGGTGACTTATCACCCTATGGGTATCTGGATGCTGACGGTAAAAATCAGGGCTATGATGTCTATCTCGGCAATCAAATTGCAAAAGATTTAGGTGTTAAGGTTAAATATGTCATTGTCAATGCAGAAGAACGTGTGGATGCCCTCAAGTCTAATAAAGTTGATTTAGTCCTTGCTAATTTTACTAAAACACCTGAACGTGAAAAAGTGATTGATTTTGCTAATCCCTATATGAAAGTCGCAATCGGAGTGGTAAGTCTTAAAGAAAAACCTATTACAGAAGTTTCACAGCTTAAGGGTAAGAAAGTCATTGTTAATAAAGGGACAACAGCAGAGGCCTATTTTACAAACAAACAACCAGATGTAACACTTGAAAAGTATGAATCTAAAACACAACAATTTCAAGCTCTGAAAGATGGCCGTGCGGATGCAATTGCAGATGATAATAGTTACTTGTACGCTTGGGTTAAAGAAAACCCAGAGTTCGAAGTTGGTATTAAAGAGCTAGGTGACGTCTCAACGATTAACCCAGGAATCAAAAAAGGGAATCAATCCTTGCTCGAATGGACAAATCAGGAACTTGAAAAACTTGGGAAAGATGGCTTTTTTGCCAAAGACTATGCCGCAACTTTGAAAGATTTCTTTGGCAGTGATATTACAGCTCAGGACATAGTCCTTGAAGGCAAGGACCAGTAAAATAGCAACTTAAAATCTTTTAAAAAATGCAAGATGAAATGCCTTTCTCTTGCGTTTTTTAACAGTTTTGAAAGACAAAAATTTTCAATGCTAAATTTGGTGACTTTGATGCCTTCAAAGAAACATTCAAAACAGCAGCAACTGGTCGTTTCGGTAGCGGCTGGGCATGGTTGGTAGTAGATGCTAATGGTGAGCTTAAAGTGACATCAACAGCAAATCAAGACAATCCGATTACAGATGGCGAAACACCTGTACTTGGTTTGGATGTTTGGGAACACGCTTACTACCTCAAATACCACAATGTTCGCCCGGACTACATCGCAGCATTCTTTGAACTTGTTAACTGGGATAAAGTCAACGAACTTTACGCAGCAGCGAAATAACTAGCAGATATAAACCCCCACAAAATTGATTTTTTGTGGGGGTTTTACTATAAAAATTTAGTGGTCAATAGCACAAGTCATGCCAGAGCTGTCTAAACGTTTTCACGACGTTTATAACTAATCGTTCCTAAAATGGTTAGAACACTCATGATAAGAAGTGCAGCTGTTACCGAAGTATTGCCTTTAGCCTTATGATTCGTTTTGGCAACCGCTCCCGTAGGCGCTGCTGTTGACGTTGCTTTAGCTGTTATTGAAGGTGTCGCTGTTGTTACGGCAGGGTCATTTGTCGTCGGAATGGATTGACTTGTTACAGGAGGGGTTACAATAGCAGCTCCTGGTGTGACTTCAATCGTGGTCCCCTCCACAGCAGTTTCTTGATGTATAAACTCTACATCTGGATATTTATCTAAACTATCTTGAGAGACTTTATAGGTATAGCATAACGTTACCGTGCCAGTTTTTAACGCTTGCCACTCACCATTTTTAGAAACAGCTAAGATACTTGGGTCAGTCACTGAAAATATTGTTTCAACATCTAAGTCATAACCTTCGGTATCCCATGAATACGGTGCAGAAAATTTACCAGATGTACCGACAATAACTTTTGTTGGAATTTGTGATGTATCAAAACGAGGACCGAGTGAAACCACTGTTTTACCAGCTGCGCTAACCTTACCACCAAAACCAATGAAACAAACGATTGACAGTAAAGCAATTAAGATTTTTTTCATTTTAAAATTCTCCTATTTTTTGACTAACTGAATTTGGATGGCTTCTAAGCGTAATGATTGTCCTGTGACCTATTATCTGTTCCGATGATACTCTCCGGTATAGCCGGAATAGTGGCATCTGGAATAGGTAAAACGGTGTCACTTTCCTGCACCATACCTGTTCCCTCAAATGCTGGGATTCCGACATTTGTAGTTTCAGAGGTAGCAGATAATGGCGGTGTCGTTATCTGCTCGCTTCCGGGATTAGAAATGATGTCCCAATCCGCTGCCTTGACAGGAATGGAAAAAGTCATCAATAATAAAATGATGATAGTTAGAAAAATAGGACTGCTTTTGATTTTTCGCATCTAAAAACTCCCTTCTTTTGTTAGAAATTTACTATAAGAAATATTAAATCATGATTAGCTTACAGTATAGGGCACCTCTAAAAACGTATGAAAAGAGGTATAATAGATTAATAATAAGCTAAC
>artificially_reared_1__coassemble_214_pt1 | contig 4341 bp, 5 predicted proteins | sample artificially_reared_1__metabat2_low_PE_008 | metagenome-assembled genome bin artificially_reared_1
AATGAAGAACAACAAAAAATCGGTTCATTCTTCAAACAGTTAGATGACACTATCGCTCTTCATCAACGTAAGTTAGATTTGTTGAAAGAACAGAAAAAAGGCTTTTTACAAAAGATGTTTGTTTAGGGTCTATAATTATATAATGACCCCTAGGAAAGACTATTAAAACAGCCCCCATTATCTAATAGTTAGATAACGGGGGTTGTTTTTTTATAAAATGATATAATACTCCCTAGATAGGAGAAAACGTATGTCTAGACAAAAACGATCGATCAAGGAAAATAATGATAAATTAAAAGTTCAATTAGAACTCCTCCGTAGTTATACGGAACACTTTGACTCAGGTATGATTCATATGGCTTTGCCAATGGCTACACAGGTTCGTGTATTAATACATCAAACAGATAAGTCCAATTTATTGACTTCTGAGCACTTTTTCATCCGGCTGTTGTCGGCGCCGATCATTGTGCGATCGGGGGTGGGCATATGAATTCATTGATTAGTTTAGAAAAAGTTAATTATCAAATCGCTGATCAACATATTTTACATGATGTTGATTGGCAGATTCCAGCTGGGGCTCATATTACATTGACGGGACCATCCGGTGGTGGGAAAAGTACGTTATTACGGATCATTGCGGCCATGATTTCTAAAACAAGTGGGACCTTGATTTTTGATGGGCAGCCGATTGAAAGTTATGACCCAATCATGTATCGGCGGCAAGTCTCATATTGTTTCCAACAACCGACGTTATTTGGTGAGACGGTGGCAGATAACTTAGCTTTCCCGTACCAAATTCGTAAGCAAGTCATGGATACGCAACGAGTGGTAACGGCGTTAAATAATGTTGGGCTGTCCGAACGAACCCTGCATCAGCCGATTATCGAGCTTTCCGGTGGTGAACGGCAGCGGGTCGCGCTGATTCGCAACATCTTATTCTTACCAAAAGTGTTGTTATTAGATGAGGTGACAGCTGGTTTGGATGAAAATAATAAGCAAATCGTGCACGCCTGGTTACGACAGTTAAATGAGCAGGATCACGTGACAACGATCATGATTACTCATGACGCGACAGAGATTGCTGCGGCAGATCAATTAGCGAAAGTGGTTGCTGGCAGATTGGAGGTACACGCATGAATTTAGCAGTTAATAATACGTCGCTATTTTTGGCGGCAATGTTAGTGCTCGTCGCGTTAGGAATTAGTTTGTGGCAGAAACTTGGCTTGGATAGGGACATCGTCATTGGTGTCGTGCGGGCTGTTGTACAACTATTTATCGTGGGTTACTTGCTAAAGTATATTTTCCGAGTCAACAATTTGTGGCTAACGCTGGCGATGATAGGCTTCATTATCTTCAATGCGGCTTGGAATGCGAAAAAACGGGGGCCGGGGATTGACCATGCATTAGCCATTTCGTTATTAGCCATTTTTGTTAGTACGGGGGTAACACTCGGCGTCCTCGTGCTATCTGGTGCGATTAAGTTTGTGCCATCGCAAATGATTCCCATTTCTGGTATGATTGCGTCGAATTCAATGGTCGCAATTGGGCTGGCTTATCGCAGCCTCAATAGTCAGTTTCATGACCAGCGGCAAGGTGTGCTTGAACGGTTGGCGTTAGGGGCTGGTCTACTTGATGCTTCGATTGCCATCGTGCGTGAGGCGATTCGTACGGGGATGTCACCAACCATTGATTCGGCAAAGACCGTGGGTCTAGTCAGTCTGCCAGGGATGATGTCCGGTTTGATCTTTGCAGGGGTCGATCCAGTACGGGCCATTAGGTATCAAATTATGGTCACGTTCATGCTCTTATCAGCGACTAGTTTGGGGTCAATCATTGCGTGCTATTTAGCTTACCGTAATTTCTATAATGAACAAAAACAGTTGAAGTAATGACTCCTGATTGCAGTCCCGCGGGGAGTCCTTTATGATGGAAGCTGAAATAAAACTTAATGCGGGGGTATTGATGTGAATGACGCAGCGGTTTGGGTTCCAGTTCCAGCAATGTTTTACTGGGGCTGGTTAGTACCACTCATATTTGGAACCATTTTTGGTTGGCGTTATCATCGCGATAAGGTTCGCCTAGGTAACGGTATTTGGTTTTCGCTATTTTTCTATTCGTTTTTAACCATGCTGGCGATTACAATTTTAGGTAGCAATATCCACTGGTTGATCATTATCAGTGGGACGTTGTTTGTGTTGCTGATCCTGTTGATTGGGCTGATTTTTACCTTACAAGCTTTCTTGCTCTTTCCAATATTATTCAACTTTACTATTTTCCATCCTATTCTCCTATAATTTAACAGATAGATTAGCTATATAGTCTGAGCCAAACTGACTTAAACGATTTCTACTATCTTTTGATTCGTAAAAGTCAATCATAGCAAATCCATTTCTCAATTGACCTTGAATTTGTTCTTCCAAAGTATGGCTGAATTCATATCCATATTCTGGATCAATTATTAGTTGACCTTTTTCTTCTAAAAGTCTTGAGTTGAAAGGAAGGCTATATTTTAATAATAATTCCTTCTCAGGTTGATCCCAAACTTCATCTCCGTCATACATATAAATCCACGGATTCATATATCCAATCATTAATAATCCACCTTTTCTTAAAACACGGTAGGCTTCTGAATACATATTATCTAAATTTTCAATATAGACATTTGAGACAGGGCAAAAAATAATATCAAAGCTATCATATTCAAATGGGAATGGTTTGGTCATATCAGCCTGTACAGTTTTAATATACAAATTTTCTCGTTTTGCTACTTCTACGTCTTTAGATAGCTGAGATTCTGAAAAATCCATGATGGTAGTTTCATAACCGTGCATTGCAAAAATAGGTCCTTGCTGTCCACCACCACAAGCTAAACCTAATAATCGCTTACCTTTGGCTTTCTCAAACCATGTTAATGGCACTAACTTCCCAACTGTAAGAGCTACTTCAATTGGTTTATCTTTTAATTCTTGTAATTCTTCATGACTGTATGGAATTGTATATGGATTACCTTGTCTACTAGAAACTCTATCCCATCTTTCTTGATTTTGATCAATATAGGCTTTCATTTTTTTCTCCTTAAGAGGTTAAACTAAAAGCAAACCTCCAGTGTTGTTTATTTTCATAATATTACCTCCTTTCGTCAAATTACCATAATTATAGCACAGACTATTCGAATACCAAAAAATCCCTAAGAAATCTTTCTTAAGAATTTTAATAATCTACATTTTTATTGTTTACTAATTGGTACCCAAAGCTCCATTTCATAATTGGGATCATGAATATCATTTTCGGTATATACTTCAAAATCTGGTAAACCTGAATGTTTGTAGCCATTTTCTGGGAAAAATTCTTCAAGCAGATATTTCCATGCCTGATGAATGGAATCAGGGACTGATCCTTTAACTGGAACTACTGCATACTCAGTTTCTTTAACTTCTAAGATATCAAGTCCTAAATTTCTAGCTTTAGCGTCATCCAAGACGTTATATCCCGCCATATAATTAATCTTATCATTTCCCTCATTCTCATAACAAACACCTAATGATTGACCATTTCCAAAACTTTCTAATTGTTCAAAACTATATTTACTATATAATTCATCCCATGTACTCGGACATTGATTAGAATCAATGTTTTCTTTTAATACGCCAGCTACTTTGAATGATGGCTTTGTTTCGATTTTAATATTCATTTGACTTCCTCCTATTACTTTTAAAGCTAATTTCATTTTAGGAAATAAATTATAGTTTTTCCCTTTTCGAACTTCTGAGGGTGAATTCCCATGAAACTTTTTGAAAGAAAAACTAAAAGCATCAGCTGAATCATAATTATATTTCAAAGCAATATCAATTACTTTTTGATCAGTATTCAACAGATCATCTACAGCTAGTGTAAGTTTTCTATTTCTCAAGTATTCTGCCAAAGTAATTTCTGATAGAATCGAAAAAATTCTACTAAATAGTGGATAGGAATAACCTGATATGTTTTGAAATTTTTTAAGTTCAACTTCCGATGTAAGTGTACTTTCTAAATAGTCGATGGTTTTGTTAAATTGATGCATCATTTTTATCACCTCTCACATAGGAGTTTATCATATAAATAAATTGGAAACCCAATAATTTTAGTACAAAAAAAACTGTAAGCTGAACATTTGTTTTTTGAATTAAAAAACTCTATTGTATTTTCTTTACTACATTCCAAATGATTTTGAACTCAAACCCAGAATCATTAAAATATCATCACTTCTACACTCTACTACCTCAAAACCAAATTTTTTATAAAGGTGAATAGCATGTTTCCATAGCTGACACTCATAGAGATCCCTTCTCTATTTAATTCCAA
>artificially_reared_1__coassemble_1136_pt1 | contig 4258 bp, 5 predicted proteins | sample artificially_reared_1__metabat2_low_PE_008 | metagenome-assembled genome bin artificially_reared_1
AAGAAAAACACAGTAGACTATGCTTAGTTTTCTGTGTTTTTTTCTAATTTCATTTTGAGGTGAATTAATTGGTAGTTATTAGAGGTGCCCTTAATATTAAATGCCAAAATTATGGCTTGAAACATTCATATTCACTCAAAGGCCATCCGTACGATAATGGCCGTATGGAAGCGTTTCATTCAATATTGAAGCGTGAAGAGGTGTATCTGAAGGCATACCAAACATTAACTGAAGTCCAAGCAGCCATTGGTTGATATATCAATTTTTATAATCGAAATCGTATCTCAAATGTTGCCTAAGTAACTGAATAAAAATAGTCCAATTTATTGACTTCTGAGCAAAAAGGAAGAGATGATTTTTTAAATTATTTCATCTCTTCCTTTCCTGTGAAACTATTGTATTTTTACACGATAAGGTCATTCAATTATTTCATGTGCCAAATAACTGTTTATTTTGGCTCTAATTTCAATGTCATAGCATTGATGGCAACAATTACAGTCGAAAGTGACATCAAGACGGCACCGACTGCTGGACTTAATGTTATGCCAATTGGTGCTAGTATTCCTGCAGCTATTGGGATCGCGATAAAGTTATACCCTGCTCCCCAAACAAGATTTTCTTTCATCTTACGTGTGGTCTTCTGAGCCAACTCGATAAAGGATTCAATGTCGCCAGGGTCTGACTGTGTCAAGATGACATCGGCTGAATCCAATGCTACTTGAGTTCCGGCACCAACAGCTATACCAACGTCTGCTAATGCAAGAGAAGGTGCATCGTTGACCCCGTCACCGACCATGATAACTTTCTTTCCTTCTGCTTTAAGTTTTTCAACTAATTCATATTTGTCTTGAGGAGATTGATTAGCTAGATAATCAATACCTAAAATTTCTGCAGCTCCTTGAGCCGCTTTTTCATTGTCACCCGTTGCCATAATCGGCCGAATCTTGTTCTTTTTAAGGGCTTGTATTAAGTCTTTACTTGTCGGTTTTAATTCATCCCCTAAAGCTACAGCACCGATTGCTTCGTCGTTTTCTACTAAGACACTGAGGGTTGCTCCTTTTGGAATATCCATATCCAGATTACGTCCATATGCTTTTTGACTGATTAATTGATAACGATGTCCGTTAGCTTGACCTTCTACACCAGCGCCAGAAATAACATCAATCGAATCAAAACTTACTGGACGTATCCCTTGCTGTTCTGCGTAACTAATAATTGACTGAGCGATAGGGTGACTAGATCCACCTTCGATACCTGACAATAAGGCAACGATTTCATCTTTCGTATATTTATCATTAAAGAGTTCAACATCTAATACTTTAAACTCACCAGTTGTTAAAGTTCCAGTTTTATCTAAAACCATAACATCTGCGTTTGTAGTCAACTCCAAAGCGTACCGGTCCTTCACTAATAATCCCCGACTGGCCCCTAAGCTGGTACTACGAGCAGTCACCAATGGAATAGCCAGACCCAGGGCATGCGGACAAGCAATAACTAATGTGGTGACTGTAAAAATAACTGCCGTTGGTACATCAGCTATAACCATCCATACGACAAGGGCAATAAGAGCTACAATAACCGCAATATAAAAGAGCCATCCTGCAACTTTTTGTGCAAGATTTTCTGCTCGAGAAGGTTGGCTTTGAGCTTGACTGATTAATGTCTGAACCTGAGAAATGAAGGACTTATCGCCCGTCTGCTTTATTTCCACATAGAGGACTCCGCCACCATTGGTTGATCCACCGATGACCTCATCTCCAGGATTTTTTTCAATTGGTTTCGATTCCCCAGTCACAAGCGCTTCGTTTACACGTGATTCGCCACGCTGGATCGTTCCATCTGCTGGAACATTTTCTCCGGCTTGAACACGAATCAAATCACCTACTTGCAAGTCAGCAACTGGACGAGTCTCAATCGAATCGTCTTCTAAAACAACATGAGCATCTTTCGGCACCAACTCAGCCAATGCTTTTTGCGCGTCCCCTGCTTCACCCAATGCCTTCATTTCAATCCAGTGTCCTAATAACATGATTAAAATTAACGTTGCAAACTCAAAGAAGAAGTCCATGACATGTTCTCCGGTCACATATCGAGCGGCCACTGCGTAAACACTATAGGCATAAGAAACCGTTATTCCCAAAGTAATCAAGGACATCATGCCTGGAGCTTTTGAATTAAACTCATCTTTCGCACCCATGAAGAATGGTTTTCCGCCAAAAATGTATAGAATTGTTGCCAATACAGCTGCTACAACGTCTGCATAAGGAAAGATAATTTGGAAAGGCAACTGAATATCCATCAAAGGAGTAATGAGTAAGATTGCAATTCCTAATGGGAGTGACTTCAAGAAAATATCCTTAAAGCTACCGTGATGGTGGTGGGCATGCCCTCCAATTGCGCCATGATCCATTTCACTGTGATCCATCGCACTATGATTCATCTTGCTGTGATCCATCTGACTATGTTCCATTTCATTATGGTCGTGTTTTGAGTGATCCATGTCGCCGTGATTATGATGACTATGTGACGAATGTTTTTTGTTATTTCTCATTTTTAATTCCTCCTTATTATATTAGAGATTGATTTTAAAGTTTTAGAGTTTTTTCATCTAACACTGCATATAATTCTCATGAAAAGGGTTCTATACTTTATCTCTATCTACTATCTATGAATAAATGGTATTCGTACTTTATGCACTTAATACTGAATAGTTAGTTTCTGCTAAAGCAGCATTGAGCGTTTCGGTATCAATCTCTGTTTGACTTTCAAGTACTGCTTTTTTAGTCGCTAAATCAACCTCTACAGATTCAACCCCTTCAATAGCTGAAAATCTTTCTTGTACCGTGTTCGCACAACCTGCACATTTTACGCCATCTAATAAGACTTCTTTTTTCATTATTTTATTCTCCTTTTTTTTATCTTCTCCTATTATATAGAATAGGAAGAAGTTTAAATCCCAGATAAGCTACGTGTTTTCTAAACAACTGCTGGTTTGAATCGTCTTAACCGTAAAGCATTGAGCAAGACCGATACGGAGCTGAAACTCATGGCGACTGCCGCAAACATTGGACTCATCAATGGTCCGCCAAAAATATACAAGAGACCCATCGCAACTGGAATACCTACAAGGCTGTGTGACCCCACGTACTTTTTTTGCCGCTTTTTCTACTGTCTGCGCACAAGACGCACAGGTCATACCTTCTATGGCAAACGATTTATTCTCCAATTTTTTCGCTCCTTATTCTCCATGATGATGTAAATGGCAATCGCATTGCCCTTCTGTACACTGACAATCCACTTCTGCTACTGCGAAAGCTTTTTTCATCTCTAATATTTCTTCTAGTCGCTGGATATCATCGAAGCTTAAGACATGATCTTCAATGATACTCCCTACTACATTCCCGACATTCTTTCGACAAATACGGTTGAAAATATCGTCTGTATAATTTCCTACGGCTTCTTTCTCTTCAATATTGGTAGTATAAATAAATTTTCTACCTTCTTGCTCTGTATTTAGTACGCCTTTTTCAACCAGTCGACCTAAGAGCGTTTTGATAGTGGCTTGTTTCCAGTCCATTTTTTCTTTCAATATGGAGATGACTTCTTTACTAGTCACTCGACCATTCACCCAGACTACACGCATAACTTCCCATTCAGCATCTGTGATATGAGGGTTAACTACTATTGTACTCATTCTCTTTCCCTCCTTATTGTCTACATGCGTAAACGTAAGTCTTTGAGATAAGTTTACTATTGTAAACCATTCTTGTCAAGTCTTTTTTAAATAAATGTAACCAGCTTGTTTTTTAAATAAATGTAACCAGCTATTATTGCCTTTGTTTTCCTATCTTTACCCAAAAGTTTTTGTTTATTTACTGACAAGCATTGAAGCGAATCCATTTTGGCAGATACTGTTTTCGAAAACCCATATGTTAAAGGCCTACTGTATGGAGTAGTTCACTCAAATATTAGTAAAACACTTAACAAATCTTCCGAAGATCAGATTGCCTCAAAAATAAAGAACTGCATTTCAAGTGTAATATCTAATAATGATTTAAAAATTGAATCTAGCGATATTAAAGTTGATAAAGTTGATGATGGTTATCAAGTATTATTGGATAGCTCAAAACTATTTATGATTTTTAAGAATGATGAATCATGGCTTTTAAAAACAAGACAATTAATTAGATGAAGACAAAGTTCAAACTCAAAAGTGGCCAATAGGGTATACTCTGTTGGCTTTGTTAGTTATCTATGA
>artificially_reared_1__coassemble_1303_pt1 | contig 3840 bp, 4 predicted proteins | sample artificially_reared_1__metabat2_low_PE_008 | metagenome-assembled genome bin artificially_reared_1
AGGTCGCTTCGTACACGAGCAATGGCACCAGAACCGGCACTTCCTAACCCAACGATATGACTAACTGAATTAGCAACACGCCGGATATGCTGTTCAAAACCTGTCATGTGGTTGATAGCATTACCAGTATCCCGAACATGTGCCCGTAAATCGTCACTTACTAACCGAAAATCACCATGCGTATCGACTTGTTGATAGCCTTGCCAATAAACACCGACGGATGTTTGGAAGGTTTGAACTGTCGTAAGTAAGGTCTGAATCAGACTCAGATGGACTTCTGAGATGTAGGCTGTCATACTATCTGCACCCTGGCCATAGATTTGGTTGGTGCTTGCTAGACTTTCTAAGCCCTGACCTAATCTGTTGAGGTTGGTCATCCGACGATTTAGCCCTTTGTAGAGACCGGGAGATTGTGCTTGCCAACTATTGGCATAAAAGTTGTTTGCACTCATCTACTATCCGCCTTATCCTCTGTCTCTATCTTAACACCAAGTTGCTCAAAGGCGCTGATATCTTTTTGTGCTAGCTTGCCATAGGTGGCAAGGAGCGTGGATAAGTCGTTATAGAGTCGTGAAACGCGCTTGGCCTGTCTTGTATCAAGCTTATTATGCCGTGTCCAACCATCTTTGGTACTTGCGACAGATGCTGTTAAATTAGCCACCTTAACGATTTCGGTATGATAGCCTGTTTTAATGCCTCTTTTTGGCATAGGTGCCTCCTTTCATATTACCATATTACGGCATGCCATGCTTGAGCTGATAAAATAGGATGCTCAATCGGATCAATCGTACTAGCAAGCGAACGTTGTCTGCTTTTACAATCACTAATTGCTTGACCAACTTGATTCCTAGCCTGATTGAGATGCAGTCGTGCTTCATCTAGCTGTTGCATATACCGTTTCTTCTGTTGTCCTGCCCATCGACCGCTTCCTGATCTAGCTAATGTTTGAATTCGGTAGTTGCCTAGTTCATTACGAATATTGTTAAATTGGGAGATAGCCCGATCTAACTCATAGATTTTATTAAGGGCAGCTTGTGCATCCATATTTAGTCCTCCATCTCACGAAAAGCATCAAAAGGGTCTGTTTCCTCATCACTAACAGCCACAGGTTCTGCCATATCTGCTTGATTTGCGTCAAATGTTTGATAGGCCTGCTCAAGTTGTGACACAAGTAAGGCGTCATCTTCATCTACGAAACCTTCATGAATGACTTTAATAATATCTTTATCATTAAAATAAGCGATATTTTCGTCAATCATCCCTTCTGGATATAGTATTGCACCGTAGGTAAAAAAATTACCATCAAGTAGATTGGCACGACTGATGATCATCAGTTTTTTGATCGCCCCTTTTAAAATAACGATGCTGCCGAGTGCTAAGTATTGTTTTGTATCTGTCATGTCAGTTACCTCTTTCTCTGAGTTTGTAAAATGGGTCATTCGGGTAAGGCAATTTTATTTTTTCTTGCACTGATTTCACTGTTGCTAGCTGAGTTTTTGACGGTTTATTTGTCTTAGTTGTCTCGACAGATGCGCCATCGTTTACCTGTTTTTGAGCTGCTAATGCTTTATCTAGCTGTTGTTCAGTGAAGGGTTTATCTAAGTCATCCTCATAGCCTAAATGGGCAACCTGTGTAATCTCTAGTTCATCTATCACAATTGTTTTATAGCCAGAACCCTCTCCAAAGGGATGTGGGACACCGCGATAGACAGCCGTTATTTCACCCGTTTCTTGTTTTCTAAAAATACGGGCAATGAGAATATAATGACTGTCATCATTTTTGATACGTACAGCAGTACCCAGGGGTAATAACTTTGCGACTTTAGACATCTAAGACACCTCCTTGTTTCGGTAATCTAATCTTTTCGTGCACTGCCCCTCCTTTCATCACATAATAAGCCTCATAAAGATCAAGTTCTGGTTCTTGTGAAGATACTTGGCCTTTTAGCAAGACTGAGTCATACTTTCTTGCTCCTATTAAACCTGAGAATTTTAGGTTGCGCATCAATTTAGCAACTGCATCAAACGACTGGGCAATGTACTCATGCGGGCTAAAAATGATGAAATTCACCCCTGCCTTAGTCGCTTGTTTTAAAGCTAGAACAAAATTTTCTGGTTTCATTTCTGTTTTCGTGATGAAATCAGATAAATCACTGATAATTAGTGTCATTGGCACCCCTTTTTCTTTTTGCTTGGCAAGTGCTAAATAGCCGACAATCCCTGCAACAACATCAGCTACATCTTTTTTTTCTGTAATAACGGTAATATTTTCAGATACAGGAAACTTCTCTATAGCATCCGAAAAGCTTTCATTAAAATCTACTAGCAAAAACTGGCTGGAAACGTAGCCAAGTTGTTGCAATAACAGTTTTTGGAAAACTAACTGTTGTGCGTCATCTATTGATGAAAATAGGAAATAAGGCTGTTGACTAGGTAGATAGCCAAGCACTTTTGTCGTCGCAAGAGATAAGCCTAAAGGTAGCGCGTTTGTTTTTGCCAAATTTTTAACAGTTGTTAGGTGTTCAAACCCCTCAACTGTCAATTCCTCAGGCACCATCGGAATCTTGGCGGGTCGCGGTCCTGTCCAGTTCTGGTCTAATTGGGCGACTTCCTGTTCAAGATTAGCGAGTAGGTCAGACCCATTTTTGCCAGCGACTGGCAGATAAAACTGAATAGCGGTAGGTAGCTCACGCATAACTTGACCACGACCAAATAGATCAGTCTGACCTAATTTGTCGCGCCCCATAATCGTTGCAACATCGTTTTCATCATTCAGGTAAAGCAAGAACTTAGTCGAAATATTACTCATCATATTCGGCCTAATCGTACCAACTCGACCTGCTGTTAGGATGAGATAAACCCCTAACCCTGCACCATCTCGTAAAAGTTGGATTAAACATGTATCAATTTTATCTTTACGAGGATCATTTTGATCTAAACTATCATAGCTATCTAAAATCGTCAGTATGACTGGTAAGGTGTGTTGCGTTTTCGCTTCATATTGGGCAAGACTTGCAACCCCTATCTCTTTAAAAAACTTTTTACGCTTTGCAAGCTCAGATGCTAATTTCGCCAACATTTTCTGCAGTTTTTCATCTTCTTCCAATGTCACGATATCCGCCACATGCGGTAGATCTTTGAGTGGCAATAGGCCATTTGTTCCAAAGTCTAGTAAGTTAACCTGAACTTCTTCAGGTGTATTTTGTCGTGCGAAATTCATGACTAGCGTTTGCAGTACCGTACTTTTACCATAGCCTGGACTTGCAAAAATGACTGTGTGTCCTTGTTTTACTAAATCAAACAAATAGACTTCTTGTGCTTGTTTAGCTGGTATGTCAAGAAAGCCAAGTGGGATCGTAAGCATTGGACTTTGACTATCTTCAGTTAATTGGGCGATAGGTGTCACTATTTTTTCAGACAAATTTGCCAACCAAGGCCTATCTGGCATGAGGTAAGCTCGCGCTTTAAAACAGCTCCCTATGGCACCAATCACAGCATCCAGCTGACTCGGCAAGTCACTTGTATTCTTACCTTGCACGACTTCCTCAGTTGGGTCATACATCAGCTCATACTGACCTAAGGCATTGATGCTAAAGATGCGCTCATCGACTTTTGCTTCACTTTCTGCTTCAGGATCATAAGGCACACCTGCATAGCCACTTTGAAACAAATCATACACCTCATTTTCACCCACTCTTAGGTAACCACGACCTGGATGAGTGATATGGGCTGCATCAGGGGTTTTAAGCAATTCATTTGAATCCTGTATGCTAGCCATTTTAAGGGCGACTTTTGATCTAGAGTTGGCCTCAATTTGGTCATTCACCACACCACTTGGTT
>artificially_reared_1__coassemble_160_pt1 | contig 3775 bp, 2 predicted proteins | sample artificially_reared_1__metabat2_low_PE_008 | metagenome-assembled genome bin artificially_reared_1
ATTCAGTACTTAAAGATTCAGTACTTAAAGATTCAGTACTTAAAGATTCAGGACTTAAGGTAAGAGGCAGGTTAATCTCAAAAAAATTTGAGTTATCTCAAAATGAAAAACTTAAGGAATTACTTGGTATTGGTCAAAACAATAAAGAAATGAAAGATTTTTGGGCCTTGCGTAATGTGAATTTCGAGGTCTATGATGGTGAAGCGATTGGGGTCGTCGGGTTAAATGGGTCTGGTAAATCGACTTTGCTAAACATGATAGATCGCAGTCTAAGTATCACAGCTGGAGAATTAGAAATTAATGGTGAGGTGTCACGTATTGCCATTGGTGCGGGATTAAAGGCTGACTTAACTGGACGAGATAATGTCCGATTAAAGTGTACCATGATGGGGATGTCTAAAAAACAAATCGAAGACAAAATGTCTGAAATTGTGCAGTTTTCTGAGCTTGGGCCTTTCATTGATCGTCAAGTAAAAGATTATTCATCAGGTATGCGCTCAAAGTTAGCATTTTCAATCGCTATTAACCAAGATCCAGATATTTTAATCATTGATGAAGCCCTATCTGTAGGAGACTCTACATTCTCAGCAAAATCAGCTAAGAAAATGTTTGAATTCCGTGAGAAAGGAAAAACTATTTTCGTTGTTAGTCACAATAGCGCTCAGATTCAAAAATGGACTGATAAAGTTATTTGGCTACATTATGGCGAAGTAAAGGAGTATGGTGCAACAAAAGATGTCTTGCCAAAATATCAAGCGTTTATCAATTGGTTTAATGGCCTATCTAGAGAGCAACAAGAGCAGTACAAATTGGATAGACGTAAGGAACAACAAGACTATTCAGTTGCTGCGCTTAAACAAGAAGTTTTAGATAACACATCAGAGTCAGTTAGTCAATCATCTCTAACGTTGATAGATGAGACAATCAAAAAAAGTAAAAAAAGATCAAAGCTTACATGGACAAGTAAGGGTCTTATGCTACTGTGTGTTTTAGTCATGTTTTTTTCAGGCATTGCCTCAGCTAAAGGGCAAAGTATACTGGGCCTAAAAAAAACAGCTGGAATGAAGCAGACGACCACAGTAAAACCCTCTAAGGTGCCTAGATCATCTACTACCAAATCAAATCATAAAAGCTCAACTTCTGATAATCAAAAAAATGGTGTAGAAACTGTTGACTATATCGTTAAAGAAGGAGACATCATTAGTAATATTGCTTTAGTCTACGGCTTAACAAATGACGATATTATGAAACTTAATCCAAATCTTAATCCATCGTTGATAACACCAGGTATGATCATCAAATTACCAAAAGCGGCAAAAAATAAGCCTAGTTCTGCGGATACAACAACAGATGTTAGCGTCTCATCAGTTGAGGAAGATAATTTTGAAGATGAAACGATCGATACAACTACCGATACGCCAAATAACTTACCAGATAGTACAACGACACCAGAGTCAGAATAATCCTGAAATGAGATAGAAATGAAAAACATATTTACTTATATATCAGAGCAAATAGCTTATTTGCCACTGATATCACGTATGAGCAAATACAATACTAAAAATAATTATCAGAACTTTATATTGGGAAGAATTTGGCAATATGCCAATCCAATCATTATGGCAACCTTCTACTATATTGTGTTTGGCTTTATTTTCAAGAGGAGCTTAGGTGCTACAGAAGTGCCCTATCTCCCTTGGATGTTAGTAGGGATGGCAATATGGGGGCTTACAAATGGCACTGTCCTACAAAGTTTAGGAAGCATCATCGGTCAGTTGAATTTATCTAACGAGTTTAGATTTCCAGTCAGTATTTCACCTACGATAACGTTTATTGGGAATATCGTCGAATCCTTAGTTGTGTTGTTTGTAGCAGCTGCAGTTGGTTGGGCAAATGGGTATTATCCAAGTATGTATTGGTTCCAATTAATCTATTATTTTATCGCCATAACAGCATTCACGGTAAGTTATAGCTTATTGAATGCGACCTTAACGACGATTTTTAGAGATTACTCTCAAATCGTGAGAAGCTTTAGTCGAATTGGAATGTTCATCTCAGGTGTGATGATGAACTTACAGTCAGATTTTATTCCTAGTTTTGTGAGAAGGCTTGTCTTATTAAATCCCTTTTATTATCTAATTGAGGGGATGAGAGACTCCCTATTTTCAAAAGCATGGTTTTATGACAAGTTGCCAGCGACCCTATTTTTCTGGACTTTAACGCTTTTTATTCTGCTACTTGGAACACATCTATTTTATAAAAATCAAGAAACGTTCCGAGATTATTTATAATAGGATGATAATGCAAGCACTATCATCTAGTAGCGTATGTGTTAGCGTTAAGATGAGATGATATGAAAACATCGAGGTGAAAAATGAAAGTTGTCGTCTACATAAAAAAGAAAATAATTGCGGTGATCATCCGCTTTTTTATGCATACTATGAATTTTTTTATTAAGATGGATGACAAGATGGTGCTTTATTTATCATTTGATGGCAGAAGCTATTCTGATAATCCTAAAGCTATTTATGAAACGATGTTAACGGATGCTAAATTTGATAAGTATCAGTTGATTTGGGCATTGAAAGAGCCGGTTATCATTTCCGGATGTAAAGTAATTAAAAGACAGTCTCTCGCTTATTTTTATTATTTATCAAAGGCTAAGTATTGGGTGTTTAATAATAAAATGCCAGACTATTATATTAAACGAGCGGATCAAGTCTATTTACAAACCTGGCATGGCACACCTTTGAAGCGCTTAGCACATGATATGCCTGATTTGGGTATCACTTATTATCGTAGTAAGCAAACCTATCAAGAGATGGTGTCTGCCTATGATAAAGATAGTCAGCTGTGGGATTATCTCATCTCACCAAATCAGTTCTCAACAGCTGTATTTTGTTCAGCATTTAAAGTTAATAGGGAAAAAATTATCGAGACAGGTTATCCTAGAAATGATATCTTGACAACGGTATCTACTGAAAAAATCCAAGGTGTTAAAGAAAAATTTAATATTCCGTCAAATAAACAGGTCATTTTATATGCACCTACGTGGCGAGATAATGCATTTAATCTGCAAGGCTATACATTTGAGTTAAATCTTGATTTTACCAAGTGGCACAAAATATTAGGCGATGACTATGTCATTATTTTTAAGCCACACTATTTAATTGCCCAACATTTTGTTGTACCAAATGGTTTATCAGAGTTTGTCCTTACGATGCCAGCCACTGCTGATATAAATGAGCTATACATCATAAGTGATCAGCTGATTACGGATTATTCTAGTGTGTTCTTTGATTATGCTATTTTAAATCGACCGATTTATTTTTATATGTTTGATTTTGAGACTTATAGAGATGACTTACGTGGTTTTTACTTACAGGTACCTAAAGCGCTACCAAATGATATCTGTTACACGCAAGATCAATTATTAACAGCAATTAGTTCAGGTCAGTTTAATTTCAAGCGACTAGCAGCATTTAACGAAAAATTTAACCACTTACAAGATGGGAAAGCTAGTAGAAGAGTAATAGATGAGGTATTTATATGAAAATAAAAAATCTAAAATTGCAAGTCCAAGTTAGCCACCCTTCATCATCTCATTAGGCGACCTGTAATCAAACATTTTACGTGGATAATTGTTCATCCACATTTCAATTCTCGCGACAGCGTTGGCTGTCGTTTTTCTTGTACCTTTAGGTAAAAAGCGTCGAATCATGCGATTATGATTCTCATTAGTCCCCCGTTCCCAACTAGAATAAGCATGCGCGTA
>artificially_reared_1__coassemble_166_pt1 | contig 2977 bp, 4 predicted proteins | sample artificially_reared_1__metabat2_low_PE_008 | metagenome-assembled genome bin artificially_reared_1
ATTAATGGTGCTGTTTCTTCCACCTATCTGATAGGATACTAAAGACTAACTAAATGAAATATGTTAAACTAGAGCTATGACTTATTATGATCAATTTAAAGAAAATATTGTGCTACCACAAGCAATATTGACCCATATTTTAGCTATTTTTCCTAGCCTTTCTAGTTTTAATGTTTGGTTGTATTTTTACGGAGACGAGTCGCTTGCACCCAGTCAGATTGCTGCGACCTTGCAGCTGACAACAGCTGATGTTAACCAGCTGATTACGCGCCTTGGAGAGGCAGAGGTCTTAAATGCGGAGTTCGATGAGACAACTGGCGATATGCGGTTTGATACCCGCCCTGCCTTTGCCAAGCTGGATGCGATTTTGGCTTCTGAAGGTGCTGCTAGTTTGGTTGAAGATGTCGTTGAACTATCTGATATTTCACGACTCATTGCAGCGTTTGAACCAGAGATGCCAGGTGGCTTGACGCCGATTAATATAGAAGAACTACAAAAATGGTTGTCTGAGGATAAATTTGACGCAACCTTAATCTTACAAGCTTTGCGAGAAGCAGCACTAAATCGCAAGGTTTCTTTGCCTTATATCCGTGCGATTTTAAGAAATTGGCGTAGTGATGGGATTGTGACGGCGCGTGACATCGAAGATAACCGAGAAGAACGTGAGATAATCAAGGGAGCTCAGAAGTCAGATAGTTCCCCACTTTCAGAAGATTATTTTAATTCTGTAGACAGTCTACGTAAGATGTGGGGGTATGATCGTGCTGAGTAAAAAAAGATTTACAGAAGTGCTTGATATCATAGCAGACATGTTTCCTGAAGCACATGGTGAATTGACTTCAGATACGCCATTTCAATTATTGATTGCCGTGATCTTATCAGCTCAGGCAACAGATAAGGGGGTCAATAAAGCGACACCAGCCTTATTTGCTGCCTATCCGGATAGTAAAAGTTTGGCACAAGCTGCTGTTTCTGATGTTGAACGTTTAATCAAGACGATTGGGCTTTACCGTAGTAAGGCTAAAAATATCATCAGAACTGCAATCATGATAGAAGAAGATTTTGGAGGTCAAATTCCGCAAGATAAGGCCTTGTTACAGACCTTACCTGGTGTTGGCCGTAAAACGGCTAATGTTGTGCTGGGCGATGCATTTGGTATTCCAGGCATAGCGGTTGATACGCATGTTGAGCGGATTTCAAAGCGTCTACAACTTGTCAAACAGTCTGCTACAGTTACAGAAGTTGAAGAAAAGTTAATGAAGGTTGTACCAGAAGAGGAATGGATAACTACCCATCATCGCCTCATCTTTTTTGGCCGCTATCATTGCACAGCACGTGCACCAAAATGTACAGCTTGCCCAGTGCTACCTTATTGTCACTTTGGAGGAAAACTAAGTTCAAAATGAAATATGAAAAATTATCAATTCGCCTACAAGAGGTAGGTGAATTTGTCCCACAAGATGCTGTACTACTCGATATTGGTAGCGACCATGCTTATTTGCCGATTCATCTAGTCAAGATGGGCCGGATTAAAAGCGCGATTGCAGGGGAAGTTGTCCAAGGGCCGTACGATAGTGCCAAGTCAAATGTCGCAGACTTTGGCTTATCTGATAGCATTACAGTTCGCCTTGCCAGTGGTTTAGCAGCATTTGATCCTGAGATAGATGGTGTAGATACGATTACGATCGCAGGTATGGGTGGTCACTTGATCGCGGATATTTTGGGCGAGGGTCAAGAAAAACTAGCACAGATATCAAGATTAATTTTACAGCCTAATAATGGTGAATGGTATTTAAGAAATTGGTTGCAAGCGCATCAGTTTCAGATTTCCCATGAGATGATTTTGACAGAAAATGATAAGCTATATGAAATTATTGTCGCATGTCCTAGCAAGATATTAATCGAGTTATCAGAGGATGACTTACGTTTTGGTCCGATTCTAAGGCGAGAAAAATCAGAGGTTTTTCGTCTGAAATGGCAATCTGAATTACGGGCCCATCAGGCTATTCTTTCGCAGATACCTGTATCAGCTGCAGATAAGCGCCAGGAATTTTTGGATAAGATTGCTAAGATTGAAGAGGTGTTAGATGTTAGCAAGTGAGTTTTTCAGTCAATATGAAACCTACTGCCCTAAGGCGCTAGCTATGGCGGATGATCCAGTAGGTCTCCAACTTGGCACGCTTGATAAAGAGATCAAAACAGTGATGGTTGCCTTAGATATCCGTGAGCAGACAGTTCAAGAAGCTATCGATAAACAGGTTGATGTGATTTTGGCAAAACATCCGGTCATATTTAGACCCCTTGATAATCTAACTGATCAAGATACGCAACAAAAAATCATTTTAGATTTGGCACGTGCAGGGATCGCGGTCTATACGAGTCATACCAACATCGATATCGTGTCTGGCGGATTAAATGATTACTTTTGTGAGATGTTAGAACTGACAGAGATTGAAGAACTGACAGATTTTGGTCTTGGTAGAGTAGGGAATATTCAACCACAGACTTTAGCAGTGTTTGCAGATAACCTGAAGGCACGTTTCGAGCTGACGGGACTATCGATCGTGTCTTACGATCAATCGCTAAGTAGAATCATTAAGCGTGTCGCCATTTGTGGGGGAAGTGGTGGTAAATTTTATCCAGATGCCTTGGCAAAAAAGGCGGATGTCTATGTCACTGGAGATATCTATTATCATACGGCACATGATATGTTATCTTCTGGCTTAACTGCTATAGATCCTGGCCATCATATTGAAGTCTTGTTTATCAAAAAAGTAGCACAAGTACTTAGAGCCTTCAATACAGATGTGACGATTATTGAAAGTGATGCCTTGACCAATCCTTTTATACATCAATAAGTTTCAGAAAATCAGCTAATAGCAATCAAAAAAACCGTCTCTCCTTTATATGAGAAACGGTTTTTAATATGTCGCTATAATCTTATTTTATTTTGAATGATTTCAGGGTCTGTTAGGTG
>artificially_reared_1__coassemble_2686_pt1 | contig 2292 bp, 2 predicted proteins | sample artificially_reared_1__metabat2_low_PE_008 | metagenome-assembled genome bin artificially_reared_1
TCGTATGTGATTTTATTTTATGGATTTAAAAAATATATCGTGAAATTACAACTTCAACGAAAAAGAGAACCATACAAGAAGAATTTTCAATTCAGTCTTGACCGCTCTCCACTTTTTTAGTAAGATTAGTTATACTGAATAAGACAATTATGACTTGTTTTATTCTTTTGAAGGGGTAGTTTGCGCTACTCCTTCTTTTTATTTGTTTTTTTTATCTACCTCTATTATATCACAAGGAGCACAAAAAGCAAGCGATTACTGCGGTAACCGCGTTTTTTCTACTTGCCTATTTTTGTCTCCTACCTAAGCCTTTGTGCTATTTTAGTGTGAGAAACTCGTTTTTGAATCGTCTTATTTATCAAACGACTTGAGTTTTCACTTAGATATTCAGAGGCACTAGTTGGTAACGACTGGAATTTTTCATACGCATCTCTCCAATCACCAAAAAAGAGATCTCTAAGTTCTTTTTGATAATCAAGTATAATCATACGACTCATTGTATCTGCCCCTTTTATTGACCAATACATCCCTCGACGTTTCATTCTGTAAGAGACCTTCCTATGTTGTGACTCCATAATACCAATCCCTGCATGCGTTAGCCCTCTCAATTCGGCTGGCTTAGTATATTGAAAATTATTAAGTAGCTTTTTCCTAAACTCGTCTAATTGATAGGCTGCCTCTTCGTCAGTACACATCGACTCTGCTGTATCAAGTATAGTCCTGACTGTTTTCTTGCTATGGCATTTAACTGCTTCATAGAGTAGATGGGTTAAATCAGATCCGAACGGTTTCATCTCTTTGTCTATCTTCTTGTTCAGATGATAGGCATCCCAAAAATGCTCATGCCGCTTTACACCAAGATGTTTAGCAATTTCTTTAAAAGTATACGGTGTATAACCATGACCATGATCTGAATTGGTCACAATGAGTGTGTCTTTTGTAATTTGATAGTCATTTTCTAGCACATCAATTAGTCTCTCTTTGGCCTGGGCATGATCTGTAGAGATGGTTTCACGCTTATTTTGTAATTCATAGCGATTTTTTCCTATCTTTTTACTGCCTGTGTGTACCACAAAATGAGCAAGATCCGTTCGTTTGCGATCCCCTTCTTTCGTTTTGACCATCACCCCATCACCCTCAATATAGATAATCTCAGATTCAATTTTCTTATCGATGTCATGACTTTCATAAAACCTGTAGTCATCACGTTCGTTGAATAGCTGCGTTGTCATCTTGACCGCATTGCGTACTGTAGAATAAGTGATAAAGACACCATAGACCATATCAATCATTTGAACAACTTTACGATATGAGACAATTGTGGACATTTTTGCAATCTGATACATTAATTCTTTTGAATGGCGCATATACCGTTCTAAACCGAGTTTTTCATCTACAGGATAGCACCAAACCCCATTCTTCTTATAACCTCGTCTGCTGTAGGATACTTCTCCAAATGTAAAAACAACCGTTCTCACATTACTCGTCTTGGGCTCATAGCCTTTCGCACGCATGATTGGATACATATAGTTATCATATTGTTTTACAAAGCGATAAAATCCAGTTTTATTGTCTCGTCTGAAATCTGAAACAAAGTCTCTTTCGTCAATTGGCTCTTGATTCACTTTAATTGTCCTTTAATAATTTCTGTCTCTATTATCATTATAAGAAATCAAAGCACGAAACAACAAATATATCTTTATTCTGAATTAAGAAATCTGAAAGACCAAAAGGATAAATTATACTTTTTAGTATATAAAAGTAGACCTTAAAGCACTAATATCAGTGTTTTAAGGTCTATTTTTATTTTTTAGTTTTACCTTTTGTTGCTTTAGCTTTGGGTTTAACAGCTTCTTTTAAAGCCTTACCTGGTTTAAATGCTGGGACAACAGTACTTGCAATTTGGATTTCTTCACCAGTTTGAGGATTTCGACCTGTCCGTGCAGCTCTGTCTCGTTTTTCAAATGTACCAAAGCCAATTAGTTGGACTTTACCATCTTTGATCAATAGCTTTTCAATATTATTTCGTAACTGCATCTATTGCCTTAAGGGCATCAGGGTGAGTCAAGTTACAGTCTTCCGCAACTAATTTAACTAAATCATGTTTATTTGCCATTTAATAGCTCCTCTATCTATTTAGATAGTCTCATTCTACCACAAAAAAAACCTCAAATGCTATCCAGACATCTGAGGCTTCTAGGAGTTTATGAAAAAAATATTTTAGGAACAACTTAATGATACACAACCTAGCTTAAGTTAACATTAAAACATATCATTATTTTATTGTTGTAT
>artificially_reared_1__coassemble_175_pt1 | contig 1515 bp, 1 predicted proteins | sample artificially_reared_1__metabat2_low_PE_008 | metagenome-assembled genome bin artificially_reared_1
CAGTGGATTATGACCACCAAAGCTTGATTAGCGCTTGTGTGCCTGCGTCTTGATAGCCCTTGTCAGCTAACTGTTCATATAAGCTTAAGGCGCCTTGTGTTGCAGGCAAAGTCAGTCCCATCTTTTCTGACTCTTCCAAAGCAATTTTCAAGTCCTTGATGAAATGTTTGACGAAGAATCCAGGTGAATAGTCTGCTTTCAGGATGCGCGGGCCATAGTTTGTCAAAGACCAAGTATTAGCACCACCAGCAGATAATGTCTCGATCACAGCTTCTAGCGGTAATCCTGCTGCCTTGGCATAAACTAGCAATTCTGATAGTGCAGTCATCGTCCCTGCAATCCCGATTTGATTAGCCATTTTGACATGCTGACCACTGCCTGCGGCACCAAAATACTGTGATTTTTTACCAATCTTACTGAAGACATCAGCAAGACGATCATAAGCGAGTCTATCCCCACCGGTCATAATCGTTAAGGTCCGATTTTTGGCACCGATATCGCCACCACTTACTGGGGCATCTAATGCTAGTACACCTAGTTCACTTGCTTTTTCAGCTATTTCTTTAGCTAAGGTCGGTGTTGATGTCGTCATATCAACGACAAGTTTACCTGCTGATATACCTGAGAAAATACCTGTCGATTTATCAAAATAGACTGCTTTTACATCTGTCGGGTAACCTACCATGGTGATGATCAAATCACTTACCTCAGCAACTGCTTTAGGGGTTGCTGCAAGATGTGCACCATTAGCGACTAAATCATCTGCTTTTGATACTGTTCGATTGTAAACATGCAGGTCATAGCCATCAGCAAGCAGATTTGCTGCAATCGCGTGCCCCATAACACCTAGGCCAATAAACCCAATTTTTTTTATTTCAGTCATGTTAAATCCTCCACTAAAAGTTCGTTACATATAAATTAATTTTAACATAAAATGTGGTAAAATAAGGACATGACATTGAAATCTAATTTAGCGATTTTGGCTGGGAAATCAAGCCAATTTATCCTACAAACTTTTTTTAAACGTGGCTCTACTTTTCCAGGTAAGCTGGCACTAAAAATTGATCCTAATATTCTCGATACGATTGCACGTGACTATGAAATCGTTGTAATCACGGGAACAAATGGCAAAACACTGACAACTGCCCTAACCGTTGGGATTCTTGAAAATACCTTCGGTCATATCGTGACCAATACAACAGGTGCTAATATGATAACTGGCATCGTGTCTACCTTTCTTTCTGCTAAGCGACAAAAGTCAGGAAGACAGGTAGCTGTTCTTGAAATAGACGAGGCAAGTCTGCCTGCTGTTACAACCTATATTACCCCTGATTTATTTGTCTTTACTAATATTTTCCGTGATCAGATGGACCGTTATGGCGAAATTTATACAACTTATGACTTCATCATTGACGGTGCTGCTAAAGCACCACAAGCGACTGTTTTATTAAACGGAGATAGTCCACTCTTTAACGCTAAAACGCTAGTTAATCCTGTTAAGTATTATGGGTTTGA